>ERZ860023.55-NODE-55-length-69308-cov-1.631438_pt1 | contig 69308 bp, 70 predicted proteins | sample MGYA00509983_ERZ860023 | MGnify/ENA primary metagenome ERZ860023 (study PRJEB30046, sample SAMN00715180) | human gut metagenome | study: EMG produced TPA metagenomics assembly of the A metagenome-wide association study of gut microbiota in type 2...
TTTTCTGTCCTTTTTTTACAGGCGCTTCGAGATATTCCGGCATGAATACTACCGAGCTGATTTCTCCCCCGTTTTCCGGAACCACAATACCTTCAAGCCGTTCCGCAGTTATCCCAACGGCTCTGTCGAGACCTCCTCTGACGCTGATAGGCTTAATAAATTCTCCCGAAAATGACGGTATAGTTACTTTATACATTGAAAAACCATTAGATAACAGTTCCTTACCAACGGCAAAACGCCCGTCCTCATCTGATCCTCCCATAACAATTGCAATATATAATTTCCCGTTCCTCTCCGCCGCCAATGCAAGACAATACCCTGAAGCTTCAGTATGAGAAGCCTTCAGTCCGATCACGCCTTCATAGGTTCTGACAAGCCGATTTTCGTTTACAATCTCCGTCTGACCTCCCCGTACCCTATCTATCCATGTATTCATAATTTTATAAAGAAATTCATGCTTTAAAAGTTCCCGGCAAAGCAGGGCCATATCATATGGTGTAGAATATTGTCCTGCGCAGTCATATCCCGCCGGATTTTTAAAAACAGTATTTCTCATACCAAGCTCAAAAGCTCTGGCATTCATCATTCCGGTAAATTCCTCTTCATTGCCTCCGACGATTTCCGCAAGAGCAACGGAAGCGTCGTTTGCGTTTCCTATAATTACCGATTTAAGCAGCTCCTCAATAGTTATTTCTTCGCCCGGCATCAGCCAGACTACCGCTCCCGTCTGAGCGTTTGCATTAGAGCTTACTGTAACAACATCATTTATCGATAAACCGCCCGATTCAATTTCCTCAGCAGTAAGAAGCACTGTCATCAGTTTATTCAAGGTCCCCTGAGCTACTTTTTCATATCCTCCGTTATGCTGTAAAACAGTACCGGTTTCCCCTTCCATTAGCAGAGAAACCATATTATTATATTCTGTCGGCGTTTCTTCCTCAGCTAACGCAGAAACCGATAAACAAACAATAACAAAAATGGCAATTACGGCGGATAATATTCTTTTTTTCATAAACAGCTCCATATATTATAATTTCAGTTATTTAAATATATGCTGCTGAATAAAAATTGATTCTCAATCAGATCTGTTAGCCCTTTTCCTGATTTTATTGTCATACATTTCCTTATCTGCTATATCGACAAGTTCCTTAAGCGTAGTACATTCATCTATAAAGCCGCAATAAACACCTATACTTACCTCGACTTTGTATGGCTTATTCGACGATTCATTATATCTCCTGAAAAATCCATTAATCGCTTCAATGTAGCCGTTTACTATATTTTCATTATAATTTCCGCAGCCGATAACAACAAACTCGTCACCGCCGGTTCTGGCGCAGATTTCATTATTTATACAGCTTGTATTAAGTGCGTTGGCCGTTACGGCAATAGCATTATCTCCCTCGCTGTGACCGTAAGTATCATTTATCATTTTAAGCCTGTCCAAATCTGCCGCAAGAATAAACATCTTTTTATTATTCTTTCGGGCTTTGTCTATAATTTCTTCCGAATACTGATCAAATCCCTTTCTGTTAAAAATACCTGTCAGCGCGTCGCGGACAGAAGTCATAAATAATCGCTGATTAATAGTTTTCAGGCAATTCTGAACCCTGATAAATTCCAACGCATTATTAACATTTTTTGTCCACGACCTATAAAGTTTATCATAGGACATCAATTTACTGCCGTATGAAAGCGCTTCATAGCCGAAACAACGGTCGTTAAAATGAATTGGAATAAAATAAAAAGCAGCGGGGGTTTCTCTTTCCTGCCACAAAGCCGGCAGCATAACAGCTTTATCAAACTGTATATTTGCGTCCTTACGCTCGGTTCCGGATTTCCAGAGCTTGATATTCATCGCATTTGTATAACCGGTTCTTAGATAATTATTTTCCCTGAAATCATAATCAGTCATTTCATCCCAGTTGTAACACAAACAAAGATAATAGTTTTCCATACCGCTGATAAGATAAGTAAAATTATCAAGCTTGTCTATACATTCGTCTAAATCAGAAGTATTGGTCAGAGCTTCCGCCATGTTGCTGCCCTCGTACATAGCCTCATACTGCTGTTTAGTTTTTATTTCTCTTTTGCGTTTTACCATTAGCTCTTTGCTGTTTTTTCCGCAGCCGCAGCTTTGACCGGTTATGACGTACCCCAAATCGGAAGTAGATAACTCGCAGTCGGTTCCCGTCATTAATCTCCACAGTTTCTGAACAGTTCTTGCGCCAAGATTATGATTAGGCGCCGCATAGCTGGCTATTGACGGAACGTTGTCAAGGGCCTCCTGCATAAAATCGTAACCTGATACGGCGACGTCCTCAGGTACGTTTATCCCGTTATCTGTCAGGGTATTGCACAAATTAATAGCCATCCAGTCATTTGCGCATACAACCGCTTCAGGTTTTTCGATCCTTCCTTCAATTATTTCGTGTGCAAGCCCAACAGCCGCATTTTCCCAGAAATCGCCATATCTTATATATTTTTTATCAATCTTAAGACCATGCTTTTTCATTGAATTAATATATCCATTAAGTCTTTCTTCCGATTGTATCAGACCTTCAGGACCAGTAAGACAAAATATTCTTTTATAATCATGAACCTCTATAAAATGATCCACAAGTCTTTCGAACGCTTCTGCGTCCGAAGCCAAAACACTCGGAAAAATATCGCTTTCATGATCCATACATACAACCGGCTTTCCGCAGTCAATTAAAATCTTATCAAGTCTTGACTTCAGCGCCGGATTACAGATTATTCCCGGAACGTATATAACGCCGTCAATCAGATTATAATTAATAATTTCAAATATATTTTCCTCTCCACGCTGAAATGCGGTATCATTATCAGTATTCTGTATCATACTGAAAACAGAAACGTCCGTGTCAAGAAAAAAAGACTGCTCAAGTATACCTTTAAGCATATTAGCCTGATATTGCTCATGAATATCAAAAATGATAACTGCTATATGTTTTCGTTTTTCCATAACGATTGCACCCTCTGTTGTTATTTATAATATTATACTGAATTTCATAACCCCAAAAAAAGTTTTATTAAATTAACATTCTTCGGATATTTTTCATTGCAGGTAATAATTCAAACGCTATCATTTATAATAAGATAAAATTTTATTAAACCATATTATACAATAATACTGAAATTATTTCAATAGTTTTAATAAATAAAAAAATATAACACATCATTTTATCCATGAATTTCACCGGAAAATTTTTATTTTTGTATATCATATCAGCATATCATTACTATAAAAACAGGAATTTTATAAAATTTATAAAAAATACGAAAAAATTTCATAAATATCTTGATTTTTTATATAATATGGGTTATAATGTGAATAAGTTAAATAACACAACTCAATTTTCAATTCAGGGGAATTCATTCAGATGAACAATAAAAAATACTATATAGCTATCTCTCCTATTCTTGTGATAATCGTTATGTGTATTTTTTACGCCCTGTACGGAATCTTTCCTTTCGGCAGTAAAACAGTCGCGTGGTGCGATTTAAAACAGCAAACAATACCGCTTCTTATGAACCTAAAGGATATTCTGGACGGTAAAACAAGCATGTTATACTCTGCCGCTTCCGGCGGAGGTATGAACTTCTGGGGCGTGTTTTTCTTTTTTCTTGCAAGTCCTTTCTATCTTGTTGTTAAATTTATAGAAAAGCATGATATAATATATCTGGTAAATATATTATTGATTTTAAAGCTTGCCGCGTCATCGTTAACAGCTTCGCTTTACCTTTCTTTAACGTGCAGAAATCTTAACAGAAAATACATTGTCTTATTAGGGCTTGTTTATGCTTTCTGCGGATACGGGCTAATGTATTATCAAACACTGGTTTGGCTTGATATAATGTATTTATTTCCATTGCTTGTTTTATCTGTAGATAAGCTCTGCATCAACAAAAAACCTTATTTGTTTATTTTCCTATTAACTGCTTCTATTACCGTAAATTATTATTTGTCATTTATGATAATTATTTACCTAATGATTTCTGTTCCTTTGTATATAATTATTCAGTGCCGATCCGATGAAAGAAAAAAGGTTTCCCTGCTGTTTATAGTTTCCATGCTGATATGCGCTTTGATAACATCGCCGGTTTGGTTGTGTTCTCTGCTTCAAATACAAAAATCCGCAAGAGGATTAAGCAACTTGTCGTCGTTTATGTATCAATCCTTTTTTGAATCCATAAAAGATAAATTATGCGTTATCGGAGCAGGAGCATTTTTATTTGCCATACTGATTTATTTGATAAAAAGCCCGCTTCTCAAAAAAAATAAAGTCAAATATAATATTTTACTTCTTGGATTTTTATTAATACCTGTTATTATAGATCCTGTTAACAAAATGTGGCATGCAGGCGGATATCAGAGCTTTCCTATGAGGTTTGGTTATATAACTGTTTTTACAATGATTGTTCTTGCTTCGCAAGCGCTTGAAAATCTTTCTGAAAATAAAAGATATTCTGTTTTTTACAGCTTATTTGCTATTGCTGTATTGCTGACTTTTATTTCGATAGCAATTTATATTGCAAAAAACAAAAAGGATATCCTTTCTGCCTATGCAGATTCGCTTTGGGTATCTGACGATTTATTCAAGACTCTTGCCGGATTATTTTTATTAGCTTTCTTTATTTATTTTATTTTCATTTTACTGCTTAGAAAAAATATGATAAGCGCTAAAATATTTTTTATTCTGATTTCAGGAATGCTTTTGACAGAATCTTTCGTCAATTTATCAGTTTATGTAGGAAACGCTTCTAATAACGATAAATTGTTCGAACGTACAGTCAACCTTGAAAATAAGATTGAAAACGAACAATATTACCGTGTAAAATCAGAAAAGAAATACGTTCATGTAAACATGATAGGAGCATTAGGACTTAATTCATATGCTCACTATACTTCTCTAACTCCTGAGGATTATATGTTCGCTATGAAAAAGCTTGGATATTCTTCCTATTGGATGGAGGTAGGCGCTAACGGCGGTACAGTTTTAACGGACGCTTTATTGGGGATAAAATACTCCATAGGCGCAGGATATGATTTTAAATCATATCAGAATAATCTGAATATTAACGATATTCTCGGAGCAGCAGAAAATGAAATATGCTTTCCTGCCGGCATTATTTCTCAGACTAATCCTAATTATTCGGCAAAATTTAATTTTACCGACAGATTCAGTGTTCAAAAACAAATAGCTGAAACGCTTCTCGGAAACGATGAAATGCTTATAAAATATTATATATCAAGTATTTCTGACGGTGAGATGAAGTATTCCGACGGAAAATATAATATAAAGGCAAGTAATCCTGAAACGGGACGCTGTAGATTAAATTATAATTTTAAAGTTCGGGGACATCAGACACTTTATTTTGATTTATTTGATAATCTCGGGAATAATTTATATGAGCCGATTTATGACTCTGTTAAAATAACTGTCAACGGAGTATGCATTTCACCCAGTTATCCGGATAAAAAAAATAACGGTTTACTTGATATTGGCGAATATGAAAATGAAAATGTAGATATTACAGTTACGCTTTTAAAGGATATATCCGCAAAATCATTCGGGGTTTTCGGAATAGATATAGACAAACTGAAAAACGTATCTAACGATATAAAAACAGGGAGCCAAACTTAAATGGAAATGAAATTACAGTTATGTGTTCAGGTTCCAAAAATGAATATTTATATCTTGCCGTTCCATGGGACAGCGGTTTGACAGCTTATCTGAACGGCAGTAAAACCAGACTTTATAAGGTTAATGACAGCTTCTGTGCAATTAAGCTACAGGACGGAAAAAACAGCATAAGGATAAAATTCCGTCCTGAAGGATTGACAATATCAATAATTTTTATGACTATCGGTATATTGCTTGTATTTCTTATATTTTCACATACTAAAATTGCTGAAAACAAAAGAGCGGGTAAGGTATCATTCATGTTATGCAAAATAGGTCTCTTTTCCGTTATATTGCTGATTTATATAATACCGGTTATAGTTTATTGTTCAGGTTTAATTATAAGGCTTGGAGTGTGATTAACTTTTGTCATCAACAATATTGCATCAGGCAGTTATAATGCTGTTTTTGATTATAGTAGGTATATTATGTCACAGGATCGGTATAATTTCAGAAAAGGGTTCAAGAGAACTTTCAAAGCTTGTTCTTAATATAGTAAATCCTGTAGTTATCTTTTTGGCTTATCAGACAGATTTCAAGGCTGAGCTGATAAAAGGTTTTGTCAGCGCTTTGATTCTTTCTGTAATTGCATATATAATAGCCATAGCGGTTTCGTATTTCCTTATTAGGAGAAAAAAAGAAAGCGAAACCGATATAGAGCGCTTTTCATGTATTTATTCAAATTGCGCGTTTATGGGAATACCTTTAATACAGTCAATTATGGGTTACGAGGGGGTGTTTTATCTTACCGCTTTTCTGACTGTATTCAATATTCTTGTTTGGACTCATGGAGTGATACAGATATCGGAATTAAAAGCTTCAAATTCATTATTGAAGCCTTTACCTCTCCAGCCATTATAGCCGTCGCTTTAGGACTTATTCTTTTCATAGCGAGGCTCAGGCTGCCGGCGCTGTTAATTGATTCCCTTGAATTCATCAGCGCAATGAATACACCGCTGGCTATGATTGTTGCAGGTGCAACAATCGCAAGAACTAACATAATAAATGCTCTTAAAAATCCAAGAATTTATTATGTAACAGCTTTAACCCTTGTCATAATACCTCTAATTATCGGGGGTTTCTTCCGGCTTATTCCTATGAACGAGCCGTCTGAATTAGCTGTATTAATTGCCATGTCCGCTCCGGCGGCTGCAATGTGTACGATGCAATGTCTGAATTATAGTAAAAATTCTATCTATGCTTCAGAAATATTTGCTGTTACCACATTGCTTTCAACATTGACCATGCCTATGATAGTTTATATTTATAAACTATAGGTCTTCAATTCTATTTTATAAAAAGGATGGTAAAAATTATGGAATATCAGGGTATCAGTAAACTCGATTTAAAAAGAAGAAACAGAATGCAGATTTTGAAAGTAATTAAAGAATGCGGTCCAATTTCCAGAGTAGATATTGCCAGCGCGTTGGAAATAACAAGAGCCGCCGTTACTATAATAACTAACGAAATGATCGAGGAGGGTGTTTTGTACGAAGTCGGAGAAGCGCCGGTTTCTCTTGAAAATCTGCAAAAGGGCAGAAGGAAAATACTTATTGATATTGATTCAAATTTCAAATTCGCCGTCGGCGCGTCAATCAGCGAAAACGGGTCAGTGTCGGACTTTCTAATCTGAAGCCTGAAGTATTGGATAAAAATTTCTTGGATATTTCCGAGGAAACAACTTACGAGGAAATAGTTGATTTTATTGTAAACGAAACAAAAAGAATGCTACAGAACAGTTGTCTCGATCTTTCAAAAATTCTCGGACTGGGAATAAGCGTACAGCCTGAATTATGCAGTAAAATGAAAGTTTACTTTAAAGACGGAAAACTTGATTTTACTAATCTTACGGAAACCTTTACCAAGGAACTAAATATGCCGGTTGTATGCATGAATTCAATCAGCGCTTTGGCTTTAGCAAATCAGGAAACAAATATAGAAGACAGATCAGGTAATTACTTGTTTATTAAATTTGGAAAAAATATAAATGCATCTATTCTTTTGGAAAACGAAGTTATGCACGAATATTTAAATCATACTAACCAAATTGAACGAGCAATTTGCAAGCCTAACGGCAAAAAGCTCGATGGATATCCAGACGGCTCGGTTAAAGCTGAGCTTACAAGAGACGCTGTTATTGCAAAATATGCTGCAATATTATCTAAGGAAGAAACGCCTATATTATGGGAAGCTACTGAAGGAGACATTAATAATATCAATTATAAAACAATTACTGCCGCTGCCTCTAAGGGAGAAGCCAAAGTACTTGAAGTTTTAAATGGTATTATTGAATGTATAGCTATTTTGATAAATAATATTTCAACAGTTTTATTCGCCAAATTTGTAGTTCTGCATGGATTTTTTATGAACGAATGGTTATTTGATTATTTTAAAAATTATATTTCAGATTTCTGCGGCGAAGATATTGCAAAGAAAATTAAAATCAGCCGCGCTGAAAACAAGTTCGAATTTACCAGCGGCTGCGCTATTTCAATTTATGAATACTTTTATAAAAAAGGCGGTATCTGATAAAAATCCGGTGATAAACTCACCGGATTTTTTCATAAATAAAAAAACTGCGAATTAAATTATCAGCCGTTTTAGTGTTAAAAAAAACCTACAAAAATATTTTCATGAATGCAATCAAAAACAATACTGCTTAATTTAAAATCAGCTTATTCTTCATATTAAAACCACACTTTATTTCAATTCATTCAAGTATACTATAACAAAATCCAAATGTCAAACTAAGGTTTTATTGCAATTTTCTACAATTTATAGTATAATAAAAACAGTACTAAATTATATTCTAAGGAGAACTAATTTGAACAGAATATTTTGCATTGTAGGAAAAAGCGGTTCCGGCAAGGATACAATTTATAATAAAATTATCAATCAATATAAAACAAAATTGATTCCGGTCATACCATTTACTACGCGTCCTAAAAGAGCAGATGAAAAAAACGGTGTTAATTATTTTTTTGTAAGCAAGGCGCAAATGAATGATTATGCAAAAAACAATAAAATTATTGAAAAGCGTCAATATAATACTATACAGGGGGTATGGGATTATTTTACATTAAAATTCGATGTAACTGATAATAACGATTATATACTTATTACAACCTTAGAAGGAGCCCACGGCATAATAAAAGAATATGGTTCAGAAACAGTACATATAATTTACTTATACCTTGACGACAAGGAAAGATTAATACGATGTATTAACCGCGAAGCAGTCCAGGAAAATCCTGACTATACTGAAATATGCAGAAGATTTATAGCGGATCAGCAGATTTCTCTGATGAAAACCTTAGAAGATTTAAAAACATACACTATATAAATACATATAATAAATTAAATGATTGTCTTGATCAATGGAATAAAATTTATAATAAATAATTTTTTAATATTCTTCCGGTATTTTTAAAAATTTTCATATTTTTACACTTGACATTTAGAATCAAAAGACATATAATATAAGCATAAAATTAAATAGAGGTGATAAAATGGTTAAAGCTGTCGGTTCAAAAAAAAATTTACTTGAACTGCCTTTTTACAGCTATATTTCCGATATATTTGAAAATGAAGAAATTCAGAAGCTTGGTAAGTTTACTCATCATATATATACAACAAGATTGCAGCATAGTCTGAATGTTTCTTATTATAATTATTTGATATGTAAATTCTTTAGATTAAACGCCGTTGCTGCGGCCAGAGCAGGTCTGATGCACGATATGTTTTATTATAATCGTAAAGAATATATAAAAGAAAACGGTGAAAAATCGCATAATTCAAGGCATCCAAAAATTGCGGTTGAAAATGCAAGGGAACATTTTTATATTGACTCTCTTGAAAGTGACATTATTGAAAAGCATATGTGGCCGGCAACCATAAAACTGCCAAAATACAAGGAAAGCTATGTTATAGTTGTTGTTGATAAATACTGCGCTATACTTGAATTGCTTTCGCCGAAATATCAAAAAATAAGAAATAGATTCAGAAAATCATAATAAATATAAACCCGGATTTAAACTTAATTCCGGGTTTATTTTAATAATAACATGATTTTGCATAAAAGAGTTAAAAAAAAGCATGAACAAACTGTTCATGCATTTTTTATTTAAGAAATAAATGATTGAAAAGCTCTGTAAGTCATATATACATCAATTTTTGCAACGGTTTCAAATGGAGCATGCATAGACAATACAGGCACTCCCACGTCTATAGTATCAACATTCAGATTAGCAATATATGCGGCAACAGTTCCGCCGCCGCCCATATCTACCTTTCCAAGCTCTCCTGTCTGCCAGATAACCTTGTTATCATCCAATAACTTTCTTATTTTACCTACAAACTCTGCGGACGCGTCTGATGTACCGGATTTTCCTCTCGAACCGGTAAACTTTGTTACAACAACTCCGTAATTAATAAACGCGCAGTTTCTTTTATCCATAACATCAGGAAAAGTAGGATCAAACGCAGCATTTACATCAGCAGACATACATTCAGAATTTGATAGTACGTCTCTTCCCTCTGCTCCGAATGCTGAGGCAAGATCCGCAATAAAATACTTCAGATATGCGGACTGAAGTCCCGTATTTCCGTCGCTGCCGGTTTCCTCTTTATCTGTTAGGATAGTAACAGCCGTATATTTTGGATTTTTGCATTTTACAGAAGCCATTAAAGCCGTATAAGCGCAAACTCTGTCATCGTGACCGTAAGCTCCAATCATGCTTCTGTCAAAACCAATATCCTTTGCCTTGAAAGCGGGTACTGCTTCAAGCTCTGCCGAGAGAAAATCATCTTCAACAATACCGTACTTTTCGTTAAGAATCTGCATTATATTAAGCTTTACAGCATCGCTTATGCCGTCCTCCTTAAAAGGTCTTGATCCTATAACAATATTAAGCTCCTCGCCCTTTATTCCCTGAGCAAGATTTCTTTTCATCTGGTCTGCGGCAAGATGAGGTAAAAGATCGTTTACACAAAATACCGGATCGTCCTCATCTTCTCCGATTGTAACCTTTACCCTGCTTCCGTCCGCCTTTATGATAACACCGTGAAGAGCCAACGGAATAACCGTCCACTGATATTTCTTTATTCCGCCGTAATAATGCGTCTTAAAAAGAGCCATTTCAGTATCTTCATAAAGAGGACGCTGCTTTAAATCAAGCCTCGGAGAATCTATATGCGCAGCGCAGAGTCTTACTCCCTTTTTTATGTCTTCACTTCCGATTACCGCTGTGATTATAGCCTTGCCTCGATTATTCCTGTAAATTTTATCTCCAGCTTTAAGCTTCATCCCCGGTTTAAATTCTACAAAACCGTTATCTTCAATAAGCTTTACCGCAAATTCCACAGCTTCCCTTTCAGTTTTAGCTGCGTCAAGAAACGCCTTATAGCCTTCGCAGAATTTATCGCACTTTTTAATCTCGTCGCTTTTCATTTTCAAATAAGCATTTTCCTTATTTGAAAGAAGAGTCTTCTGTAATTCTTTGCCTTCTGATTTTTCCTTACTCATAATAACCTCCGATTCAGCAATTATATTTATTATTATAATAGTCCCTTATTTTATCCGAAACTTCTTTGGCAACATCGAATAAATTTTCCATATTACCATTATTTTTAATAATAAAGTCAGAATTATTCCTGAAAAATTCTTCTTTAAGCTGAGAATCTATCCTATTCTGAGCAGATTCACGACTTATTGAATCTCTTTCCATTATTCTTTTAATCCTTAAATCCTCGCGGGAAACAACAGATATTATAAGCTCACAGAAATCATCTGTGCGGCTTTCAAATAAAGTTGGAGCGTCAAGAAGTATCAGCTTATGCCCCTTATTAGAACATCTGCGTATAGTCTCTAAAATCTCCGAGGTTATATAAGGATACGTAACAGAATTTAGCAATTCAAGCTTTTTTTTATCTGCAAATACAATATCTCCCAGCAAACGCCTGTTTAGACTGCCGTCTTCAAAAAGTATATGCTGTCCAAAGAATTCGCAAAGTTCCTTTAAACATGGAGATCCTTTAACAGTCACCTTTCTTGCTACTAAGTCTGCATTTATGATTGTAAACCCATTTTGCTCAAACACTCTGCACACGGTTGTTTTACCGGCACCCGACTGACCGGTTAGTCCGACTATCATTACATTTTCAAAGCAGTTCATAGGCTTATCACCTCAAATCCTGCCGCTCTTAGCAAGCGATTATAAACCGCTAAGCCTTCGTCCTCTTTTGAAGACGGCGGCCTTACAAAAACTGTAGCCGCACCAAGATCATCAAGCTCACGCAATTTTGCAAATAAATTATGCGCCTGCTGCTGACTGTTTTTTCCATATGTCAGACACCTACAAGGTATATCGTATTTAACATCTTCGTCTGATATAAGACAATAATTTCCATTTTTATTATTTTCCGATACAAAACGGCAGAAATTTTCTATATCTCCTTCAACTATAACTATATTAGCTTTTGGGGAATAATGCTTATATTTCATTCCGGGAGATAAAGCCCTTTGACCTTCGCTGATATCATTTATTATCGCCTTATCTACTATAACATTTGGAGCGACAGTTTCGAGCATATTTTTTGTTATACTTCCCGGACGGAGTATTCTTAATGTATTATTATCATCAAAAGAAATAACAGTTGATTCAACCCCAAAAGAACAGCTTCCTCCGTCTATTATAGCTGGAATTTTTCCGTTCATATCCTTTAACACATGCTCCGCAGTTGTAGGACTTGGATAACCTGAAATATTTGCCGAAGGAGCAGCGATAGGTCCTGTAAGCGCTATCAGACTTCTCATGACCGGATGCGCCGGCATTCTTATAGCGACGGTATCAAGTCCTCCCGATGTTTCATAAGGAACCATATTATTCTTGGCTACAATCATTGTAAGTGGTCCTGGCCAGAAACGCTCGGCAAGACTATAAAATAGTTTCGGAACATCATGAGCAAGTATCCTTACAGTTCTCATACTGCATATGTGCACAATAAGAGGGTTATCAGCCGGACGTCCTTTAGCTGCAAAGACAGCTTTAACAGCCTGAGAATTAATCGCGTCGGCGCCAAGACCGTAAACCGTTTCAGTAGGAATTCCGACAACCTTACCGCTTTTTATTAAATTCGCCGCAATAATCAGATCCTCTTTTGAATCTGATAATAATCTGGTATTTTCCATTTCTTAATGATTCTGCTGCATTGCAAGCTTTGCCGCCTGATCGGCAGTCGCCAAAGCGTCCAGCACTTCCTCCAAATTTCCGTTTAATATATCCTCCAAGCGGTAAAGCGTAAGTCCGATTCTATGATCAGTCAAACGGCCCTGAGGAAAATTATATGTTCTGATTCTTTCAGAACGATCTCCCGTCCCCACCTGCAATCTTCTTTCAGAAGCTATTTTATCATGCTGTTCCTTCTGCATTTCCTCGAATAAACGAGATCGAAGAATCTTCATGGCCTTATCTTTATTTTTAAACTGACTTCTTTCATCCTGACATTCAACTACAAGACCTGTCGGGATATGAGTTATTCTGACGGCAGATTCTGTCTTATTAATATGCTGACCTCCTGCGCCGCTTGCTCTGAACACGTCTGTTTTCAAATCTGACGGATTTATTTCAAGCTCTACCTCGTCAGCCTCTGCCAAAACAGCTACTGTTACGGTAGAAGTATGAATACGCCCCTGTGATTCCGTTTCGGGAACTCTTTGAACACGATGCACTCCGCTTTCATATTTAAGGCGTGAATATGCTCCGTCGCCCTCAATTGAAAAGCTTATTTCCTTAAAGCCGCCCAGCTCAGTAGGATTAGTATTCAATATATCCTGCTTCCAGCCCTTGGATTCCGCATACATAGTATACATTCTATAAAGAGAATTTGCAAACAGCGCGGCTTCTTCTCCGCCTGCTCCGCCTCTTATTTCAATTATAACATTTTTTTCATCATTAGGATCCTTAGGAAGAAGAAGTATTTTAAGTTCTTCGGAAATAAACTCCATTTTTTCTTTAGATTCCTTGTATTCAATCTGCACCATATCTTTAAATTCTTTATCCAGATTTCCGGAGTCTAATAATTCCTTTGCTTCTGTAAAGCTATTTTCAGCAGATTGATACTCTTTGTATTTTTCTATAATCGGAGAAAGATTTTTAAATTCTTTCATAAGCTCTGCAAACTGCTTCTGATCATTTGCAATATCAGGCTCTGAAAGCTTATTGCTCAATTCATTATATCGCTGCTCCATCAGCTTTATCTTTTCTATCACTTCTTAAAATTCACCCTTGCCGTCCTATATATTTTATTCATTATCATTTCTAACGATTCTTTTTATATTCTTTTCAATTTTATTCCGGGGATCATAAATTCCCTCGAGCAGCCAACGCATCTAAGTTTAAAATCCATACCTGCTCTTATAACAAACATTTCGCTGCTTCCGCAGGGATGTTTTTTTTTCATAATCAATATATCTCTTGGTCTTACATCCATAAAGCTTTCTCTCCGAATTCGATTAAAAAAGATATAATATATATTATACCCTATTTTTTTCATTCAGGCAACATTTTCTACAAATATTTTTATTTTTTTATAGAAAAATAATAAAAAAGACAAGGAGGAAATGTGAAATCTCACATTCAAATAATAAAATGTATACTAAAATAACCGGAGAATTCGAATCAGTGGAATTTGCGGAAACTGCCGCAAGATATATAAGAGAAAGAGTAAATGGTGAAAAGCAAATAATTATTTACCCCAATAAAAATAAATTTAAGGGCTGCGCAGACAGTGAAGAAGCATTTATAACTTCTCATGAAAAAATTATGATGCTGCTTCCCTATTCGGCGGACTCAAATAATTATGCGACAAGCCTGATTACAAGACCGATAGATACTTCAGCAGCCGTCAGGAACCACTGCTGACTAAATCCGTAAGAATGGAAGTTACCTGTGAGCACAAAAACAAAGAAAAGGTAATACAATATATGATTTCCTGCGGAGGCTATGAAATTCACAGCTGACAAATACAAAGAATAACGTTTGAATTTTCAGCATATAAATTAATCAGCCGTACATGCAGTGACGGAAAAGACCTGGTAATTAATGAACCTTGTCTTTATGGAATAGCTGTAAAGACAGGGTATCAATGTTACGGTCAAAAAATAAAAATCAAAGATTCATAAGAATCGGAAAGGCAAGGAATAAATGAAAGCATATCAACCTGAGGGCTGTCTTATAAATACGGCAGAAAATAAGCGTCTGATTGCCTCATCCGCCGGTTTACATGAAGCCATGGCGGGAGGAAAAATACTGGAAGGACGGGTGAGCGTTTGCGACGGCGAGCATAATATGATTATTGATTTTCCCTGTATGAAAGGAATAATTCCCAGAATTGAAGGCGCAATAGGAATAGACGATGGAACTACACGGGATATAGCTCTTATATCAAAGGTTAACAAACCAGTTTGCTTCAAAATTATTGCTATTAACTGCGATAAAAACGGAAATGAAACTGCTGTTTTGTCAAGAAGGATTGTTCAGGAGCAATGCAAATCAGAATACATAGACAATTTAACTCCCGGAGATATAATACCTGCCAGGGTTACCCACCTTGAACAGTTCGGCTGCTTTGTAGACGTCGGCTGCGGTATACCTTCACTTATACCAATAGACGCTATCTCAGTCTCAAGAATATCACATCCTTCGGACAGATTTAAAGTTGGTCAGGACATTAAAGTAATAATAAAATCTCTTGATAACGGAAGAATCTGGTTGTCTCATAAGGAGCTATTGGGTACCTGGATTGAAAATGCCGCAATGTTCAAAACCGGCGAAACCGTTTCCGGAATAGTACGTTCGGTTGAAGATTACGGTATTTTTATAGAGCTTACTCCAAATCTTGCCGGACTTGCCGAGCCTCGTCATGATGTAAGCGTTGGGCAGCAGGCCAGCGTTTATATAAAAGCAATTATACCGGATAAGATGAAGGTTAAGCTTATTGCCGTTGATGTTTTTGACGCGGAATATAAATCGGATAAATTACAGTATTTTATAAACGACAAACATATTTCACACTGGATATATACGCCGGAGAATTCATCAAAGGTAATTGAAACAATATTTTAATTTATAACCCCGCGAAGTATTTTTATACATGGCGGGGTTTATAATTTATTTAATTATAATTGTTTTATCGGCAATTTTTTCGCAAAATGCTTCATCATGCTCAACCAAAAGCAACGTGGGACTATATTTCATTACCGCATTTTCTATTTGAATTCTTGAGATTATATCTATATAGTTAAGCGGCTCGTCCCATATATAAATATGTGCAGGAGTGCAGAAGCTTGCGGCAACAGCTGTTTTCTTCTTTTGTCCCTCGCTGAAGCTTCCGATGTCCTTCAAAAAGTGCTTACGGTCAAATCCAAGCTTTTTTAATATTGTTAAAAGCTGACTTAAATCAATATTTCTTTTCAATGCAAAATCCTCAATTGTTCCATGAAGATCAGATACGTCCTGAGGTATATATGATATTTTCAACTGAGCTGATTTATATAAATTACCGTCATAATCAATGTTATCTCCGCATATAAGCTTGAGATACTTGATTTTCCGCAGCCGTTGCGGCCTTGCAAAACAACTTTCTCGCCTCTGTTTATATCAAAGCTTATACCACTGCAAATTGTTTTTCCGTTATACTTAACAGAAATGTTATCAAGAGCCAAAATTCTATTAGCGTAGAAATCTGATACAGATATTTTTAAATCCTCTGTTTCTTCATAATTCTTTAATAATTCTGATTTTTCATTTAAGGATTTCTCAACTCTTTCTTTAATATTCAATGATCTTGACATCATCTTCGCAGATTTATGCCCAATATATCCCCTATCAGGTCTAAGGCCGGAATTTCTTGTCCCAAACTTAGATTTTTCGGAGCTTTCGGACCATTTTGATACCTTATCCGCCGCCTCACTGAGCCTTTTTATATCCTTTTTAAGCTTTTCATTTTGAGACAGCTCGAAATTATCTTTCAGGTCCTTATTATACTGCCATGAAGAATAATTTCCCTTCTGTATTTCAATATTTCTACGGTTTATTGACAAAACATGATCTATACATCCGTCCAGAAAGCTTCTGTCATGAGATATAAGTATAAATCCTTTTTTTCTATTAAGATATTGAGAAAGCAGTTCTCTTCCGTAGGCGTCAAGGTGATTAGTCGGTTCGTCTATAAGAAGAAAAGAATTACGTTTTAGAAACATTGCGGCTAGTAACGCTTTTGTCTGTTCTCCATTTGAAAGCGTTAAAAATTCTCTGTATAAGATATCGTCCGACAGTTCCAAATATGACAGCTCACGATATATCTCCCAATCCTCAGCATAACTTATATTCCGTATTATATCAATCGTATATTGATTTACATCGGATAAATTATACGGAAAGTATTCAAAGGATACAGTCGACGTAATTTTTCCCTTGTATTCAAGCTCTCCTGACAATATACGGAAAAAGGTCGTTTTACCTCTTCCATTTCTTCCTATGAATCCCAATCGCCAATTCGTATCAATTTGAAAGCTTACATTTTCAAAAACATTATCATAATCGTCAGAATATGAAAAAGTAAGATTGCTGACATTTATCAATGACATAAAAATACCTCCTTAATTAATACAAGCCGCAGAAAATCCTGCACCTGTATAAATCAAGAAGGAAAAGGCATAATCCACCCTATAATTCAGGCAAAAAGGCATATTTTCTGCGGATAGGCACAGCAAATAAAATGAATGAAATCATTCATCACTAACACTTTGAAGCGCCTTAAATCAATCAGCAGAAAATATTGCGCATTTTTTCACCTCAAATCTCATTTAATGATATTATTATATCATAATAAGAATTTATTGTCAATCTATGTTATCTAATTTTTCATCTATTTTTACTTTCAAAAGGCATTTTTCTATTCTATGATTCCTAACCTGAATTATTTCCGCCTTTAAAACATCAGTCTCAACAAATGTCATCGTATTATCCTTTGGAAACGATCCTGAAAAGGACATCAGATATCCTCCTACGGTATCAAATTTATCCGTTGGAAGATCAATCTTAAGCGCTTGAGCAGCTTCAGTAAGAGGAACAATTCCTGAAGCGCACCATTCATTTTCACCGGTCTTTTCTATTTTTTCAGACATTTCATCCGGAAGAATTTCAGAAAAATCTCCGACAAGCTTCTCTACCAGATCAGTAACAGTTACAATACCGTTGACGCCGCCGTATTCGTCAATAACAACGGCAAAATGATCTGCGTCATGTTTCTTCATATTATCAAATAATACATCCGCCTTCATGTATTCATGTACAAAATACGGTTCCTTCACCGCATTTTTCATTACGCTTTCCTTGCTTTTATCATCAAGGCAAAAATAATCTCTTACATCTAAAATACCCAGAACATTGTCAATTTTACTTCCGCAAACCGGAAACTTACTATGCCTGCTTTTATATATCGTCTCGCACCATTCCTCGTCGCTTTCATCAATAGATAAATATTTGACTTCTGTACGATGCGTACAAACCTGATCCACGGTAAGATCATCGAAAGCAAAAATATTCTTTATAATTCTGTTATCCTCTTCATCTATAGTTCCCTTTTCAGCCCCCGCGTCGGACATCATCAATATTTCTTCCTCAGTAACATTGTCGTCATCGCTTTCAGGATCTATACCAAGCAAATGAAGCACTGCGTTGGTTGAAATATTGAGCAGCCATACAATAGGTGCAAACAGCTTTGAAATAAACGATATCAATCCGGACATTCCTAAAGCGAGCGATTCGGATTTTTTCATCGCTAATCTTTTAGGTACAAGCTCTCCGAATATCAAAGTAAAATAGGAAAGAACCAATGTAATCAAAACTACTGAAATACTTTTTAATACGCTTTCAGACAGCGGAATTCCTAAATTAACTGCAGCCCTTGCCAGAGGCTCCGCGAAATTATCCGCTGCAAACGCTGAACCGATAAATCCGGAAAGCGTAATAGCAACCTGTATTGTCGCAAGAAATCTTGACGGCTGGTTAGTGAGATTTTTAAGACGCTTAGCTCGTTTGTCGCCGCTTGAAGCCAGTTTATCAAGCTTTGCGTCATTTATTGATATTACCGCAATTTCAGCGCATGCAAATACTGCATTAAGAAAAATTAATATAACCTGTAATAATAACTGCCAAAACATTTATATCCTCCAAAAATTTAATCGATATTTACATAAAGACACAAAAAGGCATAATCTAACACAAAAAGTGCAGACCATGCCCGTATATTATTACATTGATTAAAAAATAGCAGTTATTATTATCGTCGTCACTGCTGTCCATACTGCATTATCACCTCAAATTCATATATTGACAAGATTATAACATCCTACGGAATATTTGTCAAGACATTTCACAGAAATTATTTATTGAATAATAAAAAATCAAAACGCATAAACTTTAATTTATGCGTTTTAAACATTATCTTTTATCTCTTAATTCACTTTTAGTTTTACGGACATCCTGTAAAACCGCAGTCATAAACCTTTCAGTTTTGTTCATAAGACTATCTGTATATTCGCTGGCTTCCTTTTTCATTTGATTAGCCGCAGTTTTTGCTTTTGTTAGAATATCATAGGCCTTTTTAGTCGCTTCCTTAACTATAGCGTCCTGAGAAACAATAGAAGCAGCCCTTTTTTCTGCCTGGTTTATTATAGCCTCAGCTTTTTCCTTGGCTTCATTCAAAATCCTGTTTTTATCAAAAACAACGTTTCTTGCCTCTTTTATTTCAGAGGGCAAATGCAGTCTCGCATCATCAATAAGTTCTCTTAAACGATCAGTATTTGCAATATATTTATTGCCGGCGAACGGAAACGGTTTTGCCTTATCAATAACATCATCCATTTCATCCAAAATATCATCAATCTTATTCATTTTTTACTCCTTTACAAGTCTGCTTTGAATAAACTCCAGTACATTTTCAGGAACAAACGGACTTATGTTACCGCCGTATTCAGCAATCTGTTTTACAACGCTTGAGCTTAAATACATATTTTCAGCGGACGTCGTTAAAAAAACAGTTTCCGCCCCTGAATAAAGCTTTTTGTTTGCCAGCGCCATTTGGAATTCATATTCAAAATCACTGACAGCTCTCAATCCCTTGACAATAGCGATTGCACCGACATCCTTAACATAGTCCGCAAGCAGACCGTCCAATATATCTATAACCACATTATCAAACTGTCCGGTATTTCGTTCTATCATCATCATTCGTTCATACAATGAAAAGCTGGGTTTCTTTGCAGAATTTACAGATATTAAAACGATTACTTTATCAAACAGCGTCGAGGCCCTTTTTATTATGTCAAGATGTCCGAAAGTTATTGGATCAAAGCTTCCGGGACATACAGCAATCTTCCTCAATTTAAGAATCCTCCCCGGACAGACAATATAACGATACTTTTATTTTACCATACTTATAAATCTTTTTCAACCTTAAATTATTAATTTCGTCAGGAAGAACAAGATTTTTTTCATGCTCACAAAATATTTTTCCGCCGGACTTCAGCTTATCGCATAAATCCGGCAAAATTTCTGTCAAAATTCCCATATCATACGGCGGATCTAAGAAAATAAAATCAAACTTCTGATCCGTTATTTTCAGAAAATCATGTCCATTCATGTTAAACAATTTTGATTTATTTTCTAAACCAGTAATAGCCAAGTTTTTCTTTACTGTTTCAAGAGATTTTTTAGAATTATCAACAAAATAAGCTCTATCCGCTCCCCTGCTCAATGCCTCAATACCAAGTTGACCGCTGCCTGCAAATAAATCGAGAACTGAAGCTCCTTCCAAATCAAATTGTATTGATGAAAATATTCCTTCCTTTACTCTGTCGGTAGTCGGTCTAATATCATTCCCGTCAAGCGTTACTAATTTCTTTCCTCTTGCAAAACCGGTAATTACTCTCATATTCACTCTCCAATATCAACATTTAAATTCAGCCGTAAATCGTTATAATTCATTCTGAATAAAATTATATAGCTCGTTAGCTATATTGATATTTACTCCTGCTGTTTCCGATAAGTCTTCTGGACCGGCGTTTTTCAGATTAGCAATAGTTTTATATTTCAGCATCAGCTTCTGAGATTTTTTTACGCCTATTCCCTTGACCTTAGTAAGCTCAAAATTAATACTGCTTTTAGTGTGCTTTGATTTCATGTATGAAATCGAAAATCTATGAACTTCGTCTTGAATTTTGGTCATTAATATAAACGCCTGTTTATTCCTTGAAACCTCTATTTCCCCGCCGTCAGTTGAAATTGCTCTTGTTCTATGTTTATTATCCTTAACCAATCCAAAAATGGGAACTTCTATATTATAATCCCTAAGAGCGTTTTTAACTGCATTGACATGTCCCTGACCGCCGTCAAGAAAAATAAGATCAGGAAGCTTTGAAAAACCCTCGTCGCTGCCTTTTGTGTACTCGTTAAAACGTCTTTTCAAAACCTCCTGCATACATGCGTAGTCATTTTGAGTAACGTTATCCTTGATCGAAAATCGCTTATATGCTTTTTTCAGAGGACGTCCATTTTCAAATACTATCATTCCTGCAACCATTGAAGACGAAGAATAATTGGATATATCATAAGCCTCTATATACATAGGCGGCTTTTTAAGTCCTAAAATTTCCCCAAGCTGATCAAGAGCCTCTATTTCTTTGCCAGTTCTGTTATTTTTTATAGACAAATACTCTTCAGCATTATTTTTAGCCATCATAACATATTTAAGCATGCTTCCCTTTTTAGGAAATATAAATTTTATATTCTTATTGAATTTTTTATTAAGCGCTTCATTTATAAGCTGATAATTTTGAAATTCACTGTCAAAATAAATATTTTTCGGCATAATTGTTTTATCAATATAGTATTGTAACACAAATGTTTCCATTAAATTTTCCTCATATTCATTTATAGAAAAATAATAAGAGGACTTATCATAAAGTCTGTTTTCTCTGTACATCAGAATTGAAATACACGAGCCATAAGGACTTTTGACTGAGGCTATAATATCACAGTTTCCCATATTTAAATCAAGAATTTTCTGCGTCTGATTTGATTTTGAAATAGCTTTAATTCTGTCCCTTATTTTTGCGGCGCGTTCAAAATCAAGATTTTCAGCAGCTCTTTCCATCTCAAGCTGCAGGCTCTTAACAGACGATTCGCTTCCGTTCTTTATATAATCCAAAGCCTGACCGACAATATTCATGTATTCTTCCCGACTGATATCACCAGTGCATACACCGACACATTGATTAATATGATAATTAAGACATGGACGTAATTTTTTCTGATTTCCGGTAAATTTTAATTTACATGTAGGCAGCTTAAAGGCTTTATTAACCTCTCTTACAGTCTGGGTAGCAATATATGAGCTCATATAAGGTCCTAAAAATGTTCCGCAGTTATCGCATTTCTTTTCAGCAGTAATACGAGGGTAGGCTTCATCTGAAATTTTTATATAATGATAACCCTTATCGTCTTTAAGTAAAATATTATACTTAGGTTTATGCTGCTTTATTAGACTGCATTCAAGCAACAGCGCCTCATATTCACTATCAGTCACAATAAAATCGTAATCAAAAACGTTTTCAACCATCTTGGCAACTTTTGGAGTATGATCGGGATTACTCCTGAAATAACTGGAAACACGATTTTTCAGATTCTTAGCCTTGCCAATATATATAATACCGCCGTTTTCATCTTTCATAATATAAACGCCCGGAGAAACTGTCAATCTTAATGTTTTTTGCTGAAGATACTTTAAACGATTATTCATTATTTCCTCCGGGAGTCTATTATTCAGTTCATTTTATTGTCTTTCTGACGAATTTCTTTCCTTTTTATTTTTCCGCCTATTGTTTTTGGAAGCTCGCTTACATATTCAACAATTCTCGGATATTTATAAGGAGCAGTTACTTTTTTAACATGATTCTGTATTTCTTTAGTAAGTTCCTCGCTTGGTTCAAATCCCTTTGCAAGTACTATAGTCGCCTTCACAACCTGTCCCCTGATAGGATCGGGAGCTGATGTAACGGCGCATTCCACGGCAGCGGGATGCTCTAAAATCGCACTTTCAACTTCAAACGGTCCTATTCTGTAGCCTGAGCATTTTATAACGTCGTCATTTCTGCCCATAAACCAATAATAACCGTTTTCGTCACGCACTGCCACATCTCCGGTATCGTAGTAATCGCCATACAGAGCTTCATCAGTCATTTGTTCATTCTGGTAATATCCTGTAAACAGACCTACCGGAGGATTGCTTTTTACATCGTTTACAACGATAGTTCCTTCCTCGTTCGGTCTGCATTCCTCACCATTTTCATTTATAAGCCGTATATCATAAAGAGGAGAAGGCTTTCCGGTTGAACCGGCCGAGGGCTCGAGCCACTTGAAATTAGCGATAAGAACCGTTCCCTCTGTCTGACCGAATCCCTCGCGAAGCTTTAAGCCTGTAAGGGCGTACCAATCGTTGAATACCTGCGGATTAAGCGGCTCTCCGGCAATACAGCAGGTTTTTATACTTGATAAATCAAACGATTTAACGTCCTCCTGAAGCATAAATCTAAACATAGTAGGAGGAGCGCAAAAAGTTGTAACTTTATATTCCGTTATTTTTTTTAGAAGATTAAGCGGTATAAATTTATCCATATCATATGCGAAAATAACTGCTCCACATATCCATTGACCGTAAATCTTTCCCCACCCGAACTTAGCCCAGCCGGAATCAGAAACACTCATATGAAGCTTATTTTCCTGTACCTGCTGCCAGTATTTAGCCGTAACAATATGCCCAAGAGGATGAGCAAAATTATGCTGTACCATTTTAGGCATTCCGGTAGTACCGGAGGTAAAGTAAACGAGCATTATATCATTCCATTTGTTTGCCTCACTGCCGACAGGACGTTCAAAAGCATCGGAAAACTGAGCTATCCTTTCTTCAAAATACTCCCAGCCTTCAATTTTTCTTTCAACAATAACCTTGGTTTTCAGGCTCGGTATCTCAGACTGAGCAGCATTAACCTGATTTATCACAAATTCATCAGGCAGACATACTATAACGGATACTTTCGCTGCATTACCCCTGTAAACTATATCCTTTTTAGTAAGCTGCAATGTTCCGGGAATTAAAATTGCTCCGATTTTGTGCAATGCCGTTGCACAAATCCAATATTCCCATCTTCTTCTTAGTATCAGCATTACTACCGTTCCTTTTTTTATACCGATACTTTTAAAATAATTAGCCGTCCGGTTTGATAGCTTGGAGATATCGTTAAAAGTAAATTTCTTTTCTTCTCCATGATCGTTGCACCAAACTAAAGCATTTTTTTCCGGCTCTTTCTTTGCCCATTCATCGACAATATCAAATCCAAAATTAAAATTTTCAGGAATGTTTACCTTGTAATTTTCCTTGAAATCTTCATAACTATTGAATTCAATCCTTGGTAAATATCTGTCTAACAGCATTATATATTACTTCCAATCAATTAAATATATCATTACAGTTATAATTTTTCACTATGATGAAATTATACCATAAATAATATTATATATTTACAGCGCGCAATCAATTAATCAATTAAGAGCTTTCAAACCAATATCCTTTCTGAAATGCATATCCTTAAAATTAATTGATTCAACGCCATTATAAGCTTTATTTATCGCTAATTCCAGCGTTTTTGCAGTTGAGGTAATTCCTAACACACGCCCGCCCGACGTTATAAATTGATCATTATTTAGCCGAGTACCTGCATGAAACACTAAATGACCGTTTAATTGTCCGTTTTCATCAAGACCGCTTATCGAATATCCAGACGCATATTTAACCGGATAGCCTCCGCTGGCCAAAATAACGCAGGCAGCGCATTCGTCCTTCCATTTAATATCAATATCCTCTAATTTTTCATCAATAACAGCTTCGAAAACAGTGAGCAGATCCGTATCGAGCAGCGGAAGAACTACCTGAGTTTCAGGATCGCCAAAACGGCAATTATATTCAATAACCTTAGGTCCTTCCTCAGTCAGCATAAGTCCAAAATACAGACAGCCTTTAAATTTACGGTTTTCACTATTCATCGCCTCAATAGTAGGAATAAATATCTTTTCCATACATATATCTGAAATTTCCTGAGTATAATACGGATTTGGGGCAACAGTTCCCATACCTCCCGTATTCAGACCCTCATCATTATCATTGGCTCTTTTATGATCCATAGAAGTTACCATAGGGCTTATGGTTTTGCCGTCGGTGAAGCATAAAACAGATACCTCAGGACCGGTAAGATATTCTTCAATCACGACATTCAAGCCGCTGCTGCCAAATATCTTATCCTCCATAATAGTATTAACAGCAGCTTTCGCCTCGTCAAAATCTTCAGCAATAATAACGCCCTTTCCAAGAGCCAGTCCATCTGCCTTAATAACTATGGGATATTTATTATTCTTTTCAATATAGCTTATGGCGTCGGAAGAATTATCAAAAACTTCATATCCGGCCGTAGGTATTTCATATTTTTTCATAAGATTTTTGGAAAATACCTTACTACCCTCGATAACGGCGGCCGATTTATCGGACCGAACGCTCTAATTCCTTCAGCTGTAAGCGCGTCGACCATTCCCATTACCAGAGGATCGTCAGGCGCTACCACAACCATATCTACGGAAAGCTTCTTAGCGAGATCAACAATACCGTCAATATCGGTAGCCTTTACAGGAAAGCACTCAGCAAATTTAGAGATACCTCCGTTACCCGGAGCACAGTATAGCTTTTCAACTCTGTTACTCTCGGCAAGCTTCATAACTATTGCATGTTCTCTGCCGCCTCCGCCTACAACAAGTATGTTCATTAAAATTCCCCTTAATAACCGTATTTTAACTTCATTGAATTATTAACATAATCAATGATGAAATAATCTAATACCTGTAAACGCCATTGCAATATTATATTTATTGCAGGTATCAATAACATTATCATCTCTGATGGAACCGCCCGGCTCAGCAATAAAGGAAACACCGCTTTTTCTTGCCCTTTCAATATTATCGCCAAACGGGAAAAATGCGTCGGATCCAAGGCAAACTCCGGTATTTTCAGAAAGCCATTTCTTTGTTCTTCCTTTGTAAACACAGGAGGCTTCTCCTTAAATATATTCTGCCATGCGCCTTCTGCAAGAACGTCCATATAGTCTTCAGAAATATAAATATCAATCGCATTATCCCTGTCGGGACGGCGTATATCATCTACGAATTTAAGGCTTAAAACCTGTGGCGCTTGACGAAGCCACCAAATATCGGCTTTATTTCCTGCAAGTCTGGTACAGTGTATTCTGGACTGCTGACCTGCGCCGATACCGATAGCCTGTCCTTCCTTTACATAGCATACCGAATTAGACTGAGTATACTTCAAAGTTATAAGTGAGATAAGAAGATCGCGCTTTTTATCCTCAGGAATAATCTTATTTTCAGTTACAACATTATCAAGAAGTAAATTATTAATCAATAGATTGTTTCTGCCCTGTTCAAAGGTTATACCGAACACCTGTTTTTTCTCTATTTCTTCTGGTATATAATCCGGATTCATTTTTATTACATTGTATGTCCCTTTACGCTTAGATTTTAAAATCTCCAGCGCCTCAGGAGTATAATCCGGAGCTATTATTCCGTCTGAAACTTCCCTTTTGAGCATAAGAGCTGTCTCCTTGTCGCAGGTATCCGAAAGTGCGACAAAGTCACCGTAAGATGACATTCTGTCAGCTCCTCTTGCTCTTGCATAAGCACATGCAATTGGAGAAAGTTCCTCGAGGTCGTCTACAAAATATATTTTCTTTAAAGTATCTGATAATGGAAGACCAACCGCAGCTCCCGCAGGAGAAACATGCTTAAAAGAAGTAGCGGCGCAAAGTCCTGTTGCAGCTTTTAATTCTTTTACAAGCTGCCAGCCGTTGAATGCGTCCAGCAGATTAATATATCCGGGATTACCGTTAAGTACCTCGAACGGCAGCTCAGCGTTATTATAAATACTCTCGACGGCTTCTGATTAGGATTGCAGCCGTACTTTAAAAACATTTCTGATGACATAAATCAAACCTCTCTCAGCAATTTTTATTGTAAATTTCAGTCTTATATGTACCGTCTGACAGATCAATGTATCTGACAAATAACGATACCTTATTTTCGCTGTTCAAACTATTCCAAATATTGCTTCCGAATTCACTAATACTGCCCTCTACAGCTATAAGCTTGGGCTCTCCTTCAAAGCTTGGAAGCGGATTTCCGTCGCCCATATATGTATGGATAAAACGACCCTCTCCGTTTATAGGATTATTATATGAAAAAGTGAAACGATTACAGGAATCGGGATTTCCATTTTCGCTTTTCAAAATAGACATAGCATAATTAAAGGTTTTCTGCGGATCAACCTTTATTATACCGGAAATTCTGGGAGTATAATTAGGAGCGTCCGGTTCAAACTCTCTTGTTCTCAGCGACTGCTCGAACGTCATCTGATTATTCATCAAATCATAAATAGTGTCAGTCTGGTCACCGTTTGTAACAATAGTCTTATTACCCAGAACTCTTACCGGAGAATAAATAATAAGACTCGGATCAGTAAGCTTGGACGGATCGTAAGCCTGAGTTCTGATACCGCAGCCATCTTCAACAAATATTCTGTTTCTGCTGTTTTCGCTTCTTCCCATAATAAAATAAGCGGTAACAGCATATTTTCCGTCAGATGATTTTCCTATTATAATTCCTCTGCCCGGATAAGAATTGCTTTTGAGTTCTTTTGATATGTCTAATTTATTCATAATAAGAATCCTTTCCGAAATGTTAATAATATGAACGTAAAATCAGTTTTTAATAATAAACGTATAAATACAGTCTGCCGATAAAATTGCCAACATAACTGCCGAGATAATATTTAATTGATTTTTACCCGGCTTTAACAATATCCAGTCAAAAAAAGGCTGAACTATGTAAAGAAAAATTGTTCCTCCCAGACCGAATCTTAAAGAAGTCGATAATGCAATACGTCCCTGAAAATTATATTTATAATCCTCATACGTCTGCCAAGGCCATGATCCTGATGCAAATTCCAAAATATAACTCGCCGTCAACTCTATTAAAGTTGCAATAGCCGCACATCCGATAAAAATGATTATTGGTTTAATAATATTAAGCCATCTAATATCTTTTTTTCTCATCAATTTCCCAAGACAAAGCAAAAAGGACATTGCTCCTACTCCATATACCGGACAATACGGACCGAATAACACTCCCCTATTAGTGAAACCCCATTGATAAATAAAAGTTTCCAAAATAACCTCATAGCTCCAGCCTAAAACAGCATATAAAACAAAGCAAATAAAATATTTCTGAAGCTTATTGAAATAGTCCATTTATTATCACATCCACCGGCTATTATTCTTTTATATAAGCCTTGCCGTTAATTATCTCAATCCTATCCTGGCAAAACAATGAAACAGCCTCGGGAAGTATCTTCCATTCAGCCTGTTCCATTATTCTTTTTTGCAGAATTTCAGGAGTATCATTATTCTTAACCTCGACGGGCTTTTGCAGAATTATTGCACCGGCATCTGCCTCCTCGTTGACAAAATGAACGGTTGCCCCGCTGATTTTAACGCCGTAATCCAATGCGGCCTCATGCACCCTTAATCCATAATAGCCCTTTCCGCAAAACGATGGTATAAGCGCCGGATGAACGTTGATTATTTTATACGGATAAGCCTTGATAATTTTCTCGTCAAGAATTGTCATAAATCCCGCCAGCACAACTAAATCAGCATACTCCTCATATAACGCTTCCATTATTGCTTCACTGTATTTTTCGCTGCTTTCAAACGATTTTCTGGGAATAACCCTCGTTGATATACCGTTATTCATTGCACGAACCAACGCATATGCGTCAGCTCTTGAAGATATGACGCAGGTAATTCTTCCACCTTTTATACCGCCGTTGTTCTGTGCGTCGATAAGCGCCTGAAGATTGGTTCCGCCGCCGGAAACCAAAACAATAATATTTTTTAGAGGCTTATCATAGTTTTCCATAGATTTCTCCAATCTGCCGCAAAATAACAGCGATTTAATTAGCTGATAATAACGCCTTCATCACTTTGCACAAGCTCACCTAATATATAAGCTTCAGCGCCAGATGAATTTAACACATCCAGTGCCTTGTCGGCGTCCGCCTTATCAACAGAAACAGTCATACCGACGCCCATATTAAACGTATTGAACATATCTCTTTCCGGAATATGACCTGTTCTCGCAATAAGATCAAATATAGGGAGAATATCAATAGAATTTCTTTCAATCTTAGCGGAAAGACCATTCGGAAGAGATCGCGGAATATTCTCATAAAAACCGCCTCCGGTTATATGAGATACGGCGTTGACCTTAACCTGTTCAATAAGCTTAAGAATAGGCTTTACATATATCTTGGTAGGAGTCAGCAGACATTCTCCGAGAGTAGTTCCTAAATCTGAAAAATGCCTTGCTAAAGTTTGTTCATTTACAGTAAAAATCTTTCTTACCAATGAAAAGCCATTGGAATGAACCCCGCTGGATTTAATGCCTATTAATACATCGCCGGCTTTCTGATCCTCCGGTCTTAAAATCTTATCTTTATCAACCACGCCCACTGAAAAGCCTGCTACGTCATATTCGTCGGCAGGATAAAATCCGGGCATTTCAGCAGTTTCACCGCCGACTAAAGCGCAGCCGGCTTCAACGCAACCGTCAGCAATACCTGAAACTATATCCGCGATTTTTTCAGGATAATTCTTTCCGACAGCAATATAGTCAAGAAAAAATTGCGGAGCAGCGCCGCAGCATATAATATCATTAACACACATAGCAACGCAATCTATACCAATCGTATTGTGCTTATCCATCAAAAACGCGATTTTAAGCTTTGTTCCTACACCGTCTGTACCGGAAACAAATACCGGCTTATTGATTCCGGTCAGATCGGGCTCAAACAATCCTCCGAATCCGCCGATACCAGTCATAACTCCGCTTGTAGCCGTTCTTGCAACGTGCGATTTCATTAATTCAACCGCTTTATAGCCTGCTGTTACATCAACTCCGGCCTTTTTATAACTCTCAGAATAACTCTTCATTAAACCGCTCCTCCAATTATTCTCCGATTTTACTTTCAAACTTGTCCTTAGGCATTTCCTTCGGAACCTTTACAGGATAATTTCCGGTAAAACATCCAACACAAAAGCCGCAGTCGGCTCCTTCCGCTATTTTCTTAACCCCTTCAACGCTCAAATATCCCAGTGAATCGGCTCCTATTTCCTTTGCAATTTTATCAACGGACATTTTACAGGCTATTAGATTTTTTTTGCTGTCAATATCAGTTCCAAAATAACACGGATTAGTAAACGGCGGACTCGATATTCTCATATGCACTTCCTTAGCGCCCGCTTCTCTTATAAGACCGACAATTCTTGCACTGGTTGTTCCCCTTACAATGCTGTCGTCTATCAAAACTACTCTCTTTCCGCATACAACGTCCTTTATAACATTGAGCTTTATTCTTACGGAATTTGAGCGCTGAGACTGATCGGGCTGAATAAATGTGCGTCCTATATATCTGTTTTTTACAAAGCCTACTCCATAAGGTATTCCGGACGCTCTTGAAAAGCCCAAAGCTGCGTCCAGACCGCTGTCAGGAACTCCGACAACCACGTCGGCGTCAACCGGATGCTCTTTCCAGAGAAATTCTCCCGCCTTCAGGCGTGCGCTATGTACGCTTACGCCCTGAATAACGGAATCCGGTCTCGAAAAATATACATATTCAAATACGCACATCGAGGTTTTTTGTCCGCAATGCGTTTTTATTGATTTAACGCCTTCCTTGTCGGCAACAACTATTTCTCCGGGCTCAACGTTACGAACAAATTCAGCTCCGACGCTATCAAGAGCACAGGTTTCCGATGCAAAAACCACTTTGCCGTCTGGAGTACTGCCCATACAAAGAGGTCTGAAGCCTTGTGGATCTCTGGCTGCAATCAGCTTTGTCGGAGACATTATAACAAGAGAATAAGCTCCCTTGAACTTAAACATAGCCTGTTCAACAGCCTTTTCAATTGAAGGCTGAATCAGACGCTGCTCAGTTATTGCATACGAGATTACTTCGGTATCGTTTGTATTATGAAAAATCGCGCCTTTAAGCTCATATTTTTCTCTTAATTCTCTGGCGTTGATAAGGTTGCCGTTATGAGCGATTGACATCGGTCCCTTTATATGACGGACAACAAGAGGCTGCGCATTTGATCTGTTTGGTTTTCCAGTAGTAGAATATCTAACATGACCTATAGCAATATTGCCTAACCCCAGCTTATTTAAATTTTCTTCATTAAAAACCTCTGGAACCAGTCCAAGATCCTTATGATATGACAAAACGCCCTTATCGTTAACTACAATACCGCAGCTTTCCTGGCCTCTATGCTGAAGAGCATACAGAGCAAAATATGTCAAAGAAGCTACATTACTTGTATTGTTGGCATATATTCCGAAAACTCCGCATTCCTCATGCAGCCCTTTATACAAATGAATCATTCCCTTCCGTTCCAGCAATATGTGCAAAGTCTGCATTCAGGCTTTCCTACAGCTCTGACCGTTCCCTCTAACGACTGGTATTCCAAAGAAGTAAGCTTTAGCCTGCGGCAGATTTCATCTCTAAGATAACGTCCTCTGGAGGTTGTGGAATCGCTGTATTCTTCAATATATTTTATTCCCTCAGCTCCTTCGTTCTCATCAATAATCTGTCTTGCAATGAGTTCAAGCTCAGAGGTACTACGTGAAAAATTAAGATATTTACACCCATACATAATAGGAGGACACGCAGATCGCATGTGAACCTCTTTAGCTCCGTTTTCATACAGAAACTCAACAGTTTCTCTAAGCTGCGTACCTCTGACAATACTATCGTCAACAAACAGCAGCCTTTTACCGTCTATCAGCTCATGAACCGGAATAAGCTTCATCTTTGCCACCTTATTTCTCATTGACTGACTTGCCGGCATAAAGCTCCTCGGCCATGTAGGAGTATATTTAATAAAAGGTCTTGCAAATGAGATACCGCTTTTATTTGCATATCCGATTGCATGAGGAACACCCGAATCAGGTACTCCGCAAACATAATCGACGTCAGGCAGCTTTCCGTTTTTTATATCCGTTTCCGCCATGATTTCACCGTTTCTGGTCCTCATAACTTCAACATTCACACCCTCGTAGCAGGCGTTAGGATAACCGTAATATGTCCATAGGAAAGTACACATTTTCATTTCGTCCGAGCCTTTGCTGAGTATTTCAAGGCTATCCTTAGTCAGCTTCACGATCTCGCCGGCCTTAAGCTCATGACATGCACTATAGCCGAGCTTCTGAAACGCAAACGATTCAAAAGAAAAACAATATCCATCAGATCTTTTTCCGATAATTATCGGAAGCCTGCCCATCATATCCCTGGCGCAAATTATCGAATCCTCAGTCATTATAACCAAGGACATAGTACCCTTTATTTTTTCCTGCGCATATTTTATACCTTCAACAAAAGAATCCTTCTGAGCAATAAGAGCGCCGATAAGTCCGCCGGAATTAATATTTCCGCTGCTCATGGTTTCAAAGTTAGCGCAACCCTTTTCAAGTAGTTCTTTTGATAGCTCTTCGGCATTCGTAATTATTCCTATAGAACAGACCGCATAAAGACCAAGCTTTGAGCGAACCATAATAGGCTGCGGGTCTGTATCGCTTATACAGCCGATACATATGTTACCCCGCATTTTTTCAACGTCCTTTTCAAATTTTGTTCTGAAAGGAGAATTCTCTATACTATGGATATTTCTCTGAAAACCCAATTCCGGAGAATATGATGTCATACCACCGCGTCTTGTTCCCAGATGCGAGTGATAATCGGTTCCGAAAAAAACATCCTGTATACAATCGTTTGATGACGCTACGCCAAAAAAACCGCCCATATATTATGCTCCCATAATTCTCTTCATTAATTCCTGATAAGCTTCCTCAACACCGCCCATGTCTCGTCTGAATCTGTCCTTATCAAGCTTCTCATGAGTTGTGCTGTCCCAGAAACGGCATGTATCCGGAGATATTTCATCAGCAAGAATTATTTTTCCGTGGAATCTTCCGAATTCAATCTTAAAATCTATAAGATCAATATTAACATCCTTAAAAAACTTTATCATAAAGTCATTTATTTTAAAAGCATATTCAGTAATAACGTTTATTTCTTCTTCGGTTGCTAAATCAAGACCTAACGCATAATATTTATTAATAAACGGATCTCCCAGATCGTCATTTTTATAGCTGAATTCAAGAGTAGGCCGTTTCAGAGCAGTACCCTCCGGTATACCCAGTTTCTTGGAAAAGCTTCCCGCAGCAACGTTCCTGACGATAACCTCAAGAGGAACAATTTCAACCTTTTTTACAATTGTTTCGCGGTCGCTTATTTCTTTAACCAAGTGGGTAGGAATGCCCTGCTTTTCCAAAAGACCAAACAAATAATTAGTCATTTTATTATTAATAACGCCCTTGCCGACGATAGTACCCTTTTTTTCGCCGTTGAAAGCGGTTGCGTCGTCCTTGTAATCTACAATAACGCAGTCAGGATCATTTGTTGCATAAACCTTTTTTGCCTTACCCTCATAAAGCTGTTCAGTTTTTACTATGTTTTCCATTTCTTTCTCCATTCCGCCGATATACACGGCTGATTTATAAGCTGTCGCCTTTAAACGGCGAACGTCAATCAATATAGACGCTTTAACTAAGCAAATTTTCAATTTCCTCAGTAAGCTTTTTATCCTTTTGCACTACCTCGTCAGACATCTTTGTTTTCATATCGCTCAAAGCTTTTGAAAGATCCTGATCCGACAATGCCAGAATCTGCGCAGCAAGAATAGCCGCATTAGCCGCGCCGTCAATAGCTACGGTAGCGACGGGAATTCCGCTTGGCATCTGAACGGTTGAAAGAAGCGCGTCAAGTCCGTCTAATGTAGAAGATTTTATAGGCAATCCAATTACGGGCAAAACAGTATGAGCCGCAATCACTCCCGCCAAATGAGCCGCTTTGCCGGCAGCCGCAATTATAACTCCAAATCCATTCTTCTGAGCATCGGAAGAAAATTCTGCCGCCTGAATCGGCGTTCTGTGAGCTGACATTACATGAATCTCATATGAAATATTAAATTCCTTCAACTTCATTGCAGCGTTTTTTACAATCGGGAAATCGCTGTCGCTTCCCATAATAATAGCAACCTTTTTCATAATTCCACCTTATAATATAAAATTTTTATAATTAGCGGCCGCTGCCGTTATTTATAATTCAGTTTTATTTATACTTTTTAAAATAAGCCTATTATTTTCATCAAAAACCATATTAAAAATTATTTCAGAAGATATACCGTTTATTTCGATATTCTTATTTTTATAATTATAATTCGCCAGAATACTGACATCATACGATATTTTAGATTTTTCCTGCTTTATCTCAAAACTGAAATCTGAAATACTATTTAAATTGCAGCCCTCAAAAAAATTATTTGACGATAAGGACTGAAAATACTGCTCAGACGTAAGGTCGGATATATTCTCCATATTTCCGTTAACAAGAGCTTGAAGATATCCACAGATAATATCTGCCGTTCGTAAAATATTTTCAACCCCTACCTTATTTATCTTTTCAGATCCTGAAAAATTTATTGTAATACCTACATTATTAACTTTTCTAACCAGATCAATATTATTAAACCGGAAGCCCTTGTCAGTAATTTCTCCGCTGAATAAATCGCCGCCGCTGCCGAGAGTTATTATACTGCCGTCATATTCATAGCTGTCCCAAAGCTTGTTATACTGGACATTGCCGTACCTATCAAATAAAAAGAATTCATTTCCATTTCCGGTAAAGCCGCCGATAAAATCATTGCCGAGAGATCTAAATTCTGAAAAAATAAACGGACTAACTATATTTCCATATAAATCAATAATTCCCATTTTTTTGGTATCGGCAATTCTCTTACCGACGATAAACCGATTCTCAGATAATATAAAAACATTTTCCCATGCCGCGTCTATTATAACCCTGTCGTTATTAACCACGCCAAGCAAACCGTTTTCATCCTCAAAAACCTCAAAGCCCTGATAGCTTCCATAATTCTGCATAGTAATATTATTAGACGATTCCTTCTCCATGTTTTTCTTATTAACGTCAAAATACACCTTAATAAGAATCAGAGCCATAATAACAAGCGCCGACATTAAAAACACTATAATAAGCTTTATATATTTTCCTGACGGAAATTTTTTTGAGGAAATTGAAACGCTTCTAATCTTCTTCATTTTCTTTAATGCTTCCGTTGAAGCTTTCCTCTGTTTCACTTATAATATAAATCGGTCTGCGCTTTGTTTCCAAATATGTCTTAGACAAATACTGTCCAAAATACCTGTACAAAAAAGCTGTAACCCTCCGACAAAAAATATGGCGCACATTATAGTCGGAAATCCCTGCACGCTTTCTCCGAATACAATTGTTTTTATTATTATTGCAATTATCCAGATAAATGCGATAAGACAGCTTAAAACACCAAGTAGCGACGCAAGAGCAAGCGGAGCCGTTGAAAATGCGAATATTCCCTCAAGGGAATATAAAAACAACTTCCAGAAGGACCATGCGGTTGTTCCCGCAGCGCGTTCCACATTTTCATATTCAATATATTTTACATTAAATCCTACCCAACTGAAAATACCCTTTGAAAAACGGTTATATTCCTTCATTGAAAGAACTGCGTCAACCATTTTACGAGTCATAAAGCGAAAATCCTGAGCGCCGTCGACGATTTCAGTCTGCGATATCTTATTCATTATTTTGTAAAATTTCATTGCAAACCATGAACGTATTTTTGACTCGCCTTTTCTGCTGACTCTTCTTGTCGTCGCGCAGTCAAATCCTTCCTCGCTTACATATTTATACATCTGAGGAATAAATTTAGGCGGATGCTGAAGATCGGCGTCCATAACCACAACGTAATCGCCCTTTGAATTCTCCATTCCGGCAAACATTCCCGCCTCTTTGCCGAAATTTCTGGAAAACGATATATATCTGACGCGATTATCACTGGCAGACAGCTCTCTCAGCATTTTTAACGTATTATCCTTAGAACCGTCATTTATAAACAAAAGTTCAAATTCCAGATCATCATATTCAGACTGCATCTGAGCTATAACTTTATTAATCTATTATAAAACAGCGGCAATACTTCCTGTTCATTATAACAAGGAACTACAACAGAAATCAGTTTCATATAACAACTGCTCCTCCATCCTACGATACAATAATATAATACAACAAAATCCACAAAAAAGCAAGTATTAATTTGTTTTTATTAAAAAGCCGTTAAAAGCGGGAAAACCGAGTTTACCGTTTTAGTATAAAATGCATAATTCTGCACAATCTGTTTATTATATAATATATAAATTGCTGTAAGGAGCAAAAATATTGAAAAATTTATATTTTAAACTATGAAATCTAATAAAATAATTACAGTCAATATAATAATGCCCTTGATCTCAGGTATTGCTACAGGTCTTGCATACAGCGGAGAAAAGCTTTCATTTCTCATATTTTTATCAATATCGCCTTATATTTATTCAATTTTAATTGATTATAAATTATATAAATCATTTATTTACTCAATATCACTTTATTTTACATCGTTATGCTGGATTGCAAATATTACTTCTGCTATAACGGATATAATAATTTTAAGGCTGATTATTTCAATTATTATAATTTCAGCTCTTTCTCTTTTATTATCCTTCTTCCTCAACCTGCCGCTATACATTTTTAAATGTTATAAATTTTCCGTTTTTTATAAATGCGTAACATTACCATTTTTATACATTTTCGGAGAATGGCTTCAAGGACAATTTATCCCCATAGCTTTTCCATGGGTAAGAATTGTAAATATAGCTTCGTCGTTTACCGTATTTATACAGTCAGCGTCAGTTTTCGGAGGCTTATTTATTTCCCTTATCATTTTATTTATCAATTCCGCAGCGGCTTTAATTTTTATTAAAATTAAGCTTAACAGGAAGTTTATTTATACATCGGCCGTATTGGCAATAACAATAACAAATTTAATATACGGGGCAAATTATCTGAATAAAAATAAATTTCATAACGCTGAAGCTTTAAACGTTATGATAATTCAAGGCAATTATCCAAAAGAAACCAAATTCAGCAGTTCTTCCGAGGATATACTGAATAAATATATTTCAATGATATACGGCAGTATTGATAAGGACACAGATTATATTTTATTTCCTGAAACAGCAATGCATTCTGATATTTATGTAAAACCCGAATTGAAAACAAGATTATCGGATATATGCAATGATTACGGAGTAATTATTCTATTTGGCACGCAATACAACGACGATGGCAAGTATTATAATTCATGTATGGCGTTTTATCCTGACAATAAGGATTCCGCTATATACCTCAAGCGGATACTTGTACCGTTCGGAGAATATAATCCATTTAAATTATTTAAATTTCAATTTACCTCCACAAATTTTTCTCCAGGAGAGGAATGCAGTATCATAAATACAGAAAAAGAAATATAGGCTGCGCTATTTGCTTTGAGTCAGTGTTTCCAGAAGCGTCGGTCGACTGCGTTAAGGCCGGAGCAGAAGTAATAACTGTTCTTACTAATGATTCATGGCTTGGAGAGCGATTACCCTTTACCAGCATCATACTCACTCAATTATAAGAGCTGTTGAAACCAACAGATATATTCTTACTTCTACCAATACCGGTATATCTTCGGTTATAAGCACCGCGGAGAAATCAAATCAGAAACTGATTATAACAACGAAGCGGTTATTGAGGATACGTTTTATATGATAAGCGAAAATTCTATATATACCCACTTGGGGGATATTATAATTTTTCCCTCCTGCATTATAATTATTTTGACCGTTATATTATATTTGCGGAATCAAATATTTTCCAAAAAGTCTTGAACTAAAACTTAAGTTAATGTATAATAATATATAGTTATTCACTGAAAGGAGAGGCTCTAATGAGCCTGAAATTTTATGAAAGACGGTTTTATTAAAATTGCCTGCATATCGCCGAAGCTTAAAGTTGCGGACTGCCGTTATAACAGCGATAAAATAACAGAGGCAATTACTAACGCTTACAACAGCAGTGTAAAAATATGCTCTTTTCCGGAATTATCAATCACAGGCTATACCTGCGGTGATTTGTTTTTACAGTCATCTCTTTTAAACGAAGCTGAAAGCAGCGTAATCAAAATAGCAGAGGACACTAAATCACTGGATATTATATCAATAGTAGGTTTTCCATGCGCTTTCATGAACAGCCTATATAACTGTGCTGCCGTTATTTACAAGGGCGATATTCTGGGTATTGTTCCTAAATCTAATATACCAAATTACAGCGAATTTTATGAAGCGCGCCATTTTGCACAGGGAATAGAAAAAATTGAAAATATGAATTTAAAAGGCAAAATCGTACCATTCGGTATAAATCAGATATTCCAGTGTGAGGAAATGCCTGAATTCACTTTCGGCGTTGAGATATGCGAAGACCTCTGGGTAGGAACAACACCTTCTGTAAAGCTTACAGAAAGCGGAGCTACAATGATTTTCAACCTTTCAGCAAGCGATGAAATAATCGGCAAAGCTGATTATCGGCGTACTATTGTAAAAGCCAAATCCGGAAGTCTTCTTTGTATATATGCATATACGGACGCAGGAATCGGCGAATCAACTACCGACATGGTTTTCAGCGGTCATAATATAATCGCAGAAAACGGAAAGATTTTGTCTGAGTCCTCTTTATTTGAAAACGGCATGATTACAGCGGATACAGACGTATTGAAAACCGCCGGAGAACGCTGGAAAAGCAATACCTGCAGCTATACTAACAACGGATATACAATTAATAAATTTTCTATGCAGCCTGTTGAAACAAAGCTGACTCGTAAATTTTCAAGATTTCCCTTTGTCCCCTCGTCAAAATCGTCCCTTGACAACAGATGTACGGAAATACTTAACATACAGTCTGTCGGTCTAATGAGCCGTTTAAAGCACATTAAAGCTAAAAACGCTGTTCTCGGACTTTCAGGCGGCCTCGATTCAACGCTGGCTCTCATAGTAACCGTTAAAGCTTTCAAAATGCTTAATTTAGATACTGAGAATATAACGGCGGTAACTATGCCGTGTTTCGGGACAACCGACAGAACTTATCAAAACGCATGCCGACTGGCCGATGCTTATAATGTTACGCTTCGTGAGGTAAACATCAGAACAAGCGTATTACAGCATTTCAAAGATATAGGTCACGATGAAAGCAATCATGACGTTACCTACGAGAACTCCCAGGCGCGTGAACGTACTCAAGTTTGATGGACATTGCAAACCAATCCAACGGAATTGTTATCGGAACAGGAGATTTGTCCGAGCTGGCACTTGGCTGGGCGACTTACAACGGAGATCATATGTCAATGTATGCGGTAAACGCGTCTATCCCCAAGACTCTTATTAAATATATTATTAATTATGAGGCATGCTCGTCGGATAAAAGCTTAAAAAACGTACTGCTCGACATTTTGGACACTCCGGTAAGCCCTGAGCTGCTTCCGCCAGAAAACGGAAATATATCTCAGAAAACTGAGGATCTTATCGGACCCTATGAGCTTCACGATTTCTTTTTATATTACATGGTAAGATTCGGATTTTCACCTAAGAAAATTTTCAGAATAGCGAGACATGCTTTTAAAGACGTTTATGAGGACGCCGTTATATTAAAATGGGAAAAAATATTCTATAAAAGATTTTTCTCTCAGCAGTTTAAACGTTCATGTCTGCCGGACGGTCCGAAGGTAGGAAGCGTTACGCTGTCGCCAAGGGGAGATTTCAGAATGCCCAGTGACGCAAATGCTGATATATGGCTCAATGAGCTTGAAAATATAGGGAGGTAAAATATGAATTACAAAGAAAGCTTTATAAAATTTATGGTAGAAAGCGGAGTGCTTACATTTGGCGAATTCACCTTGAAAAGCGGAAGGAAGGCTCCTTATTTCGTAAATACCGGCAATTATAATACCGGATCTCAGCTTGCCAGACTGGGAGAATATTACGCACAGTGCATAAAGGAAAACAACGTACAGGCAGACACGCTTTTCGGCCCCGCATATAAAGGGATACCGTTGGCCGCCGCGTGCAGTATTGCCCTGTCAAATAAATACGGCATCGATGTACATTATGCATTTGACAGAAAGGAAGCTAAGGATCACGGCGAAGGCGGAGTAATAGTAGGAAAAAAATTCCATGACAGAGAAAAAATTGCAATTATTGAAGACGTTATTACTGCCGGCACCGCTATAAGAGCCGTCCTGCCGTTATTAAAATCTCAGGCAGACGTAGATATAACTGCTCTGATTATTTCTGTTGACCGTATGGAAAAAGGAAAGGGCGAGCTTTCGGCCGTTCAGGAGGTAAAAAATGATTTCGGTATTGATGTATATTCCATAGTTACTATCGAGGATATTATAGACGCGATAAAAAACGGCGTTATTCCAGGTATGGAATATTTGGATAAAATGCTTGAATACAGAAAAAATTATGGTGTCTGAATACTTGACATTTACATAATTTTATGATATGATACAAAAAAAGCAATGATGGGAATAGTAACTTGTAATCAGGTTTTCAGAGAGCCTTTGCGCGGTGTAAAAAGGTAACCGATTAAAAGTGAATACGCCCCTGAGCTTAATTTCCGAAACTAAAGTAGGGAGTTACGGGAACGCCCGTTACAGCATTCAAAGGCCGATTTATTTCGGTAAATTGAGGTGGTACCACGGTAAATTATCGTCCTCTGGAAGCAACGTTGCTTTCAGAGGACTTTTTGATTATCAAACTATAAAAGGGGGTGTTATCCGTGAAATCTGGAACAGATTTCATCATATATGCTTTACATTCAAGATAAAATAAGAATGTGAGGTAAATAAAATGATAAGAAAAGCGAAAAAATCGGATGTATCCAAAATAATAAGACTATGCGGACAGCGTGCTAAAATGCGGTCCGTTTATCCAAAACTCCCGAAAAAAAGATTTTATACAAGAACCTCAAAGGGTTATACAGCCAAGGAATATAAGATAATCGTTTATGAGGATAATAACGTAATTAAAGGATTTAGTAAATTTTTCATTTTTGTCGGCAGAAACGGTATGGAACGAAATAAAATGTGCGTAATTGAGCGGTTAGCCGCTGATGAAGAATATGAATCATGCAGAATAAGAACACAGTTGCTTGAATGGATAAAAAAATATGCAGAAAAATGCAATTGCAATTCAATAGATCTAAGAGTTTGCTATGAAAATTATGACGCCGTCAACTTATATTCCTCATTCGGATTTATACCGACAGCTTATGAATTGGAGCTCAAATTAAACAATCCGATTAAAGCAGAAGAATCAGCGTAAGGATGTTATTAACCGCATTTATAAAACCATGATTTGCTGCTTACATGGTTTTCAAGCTCGATTTTATTAACACTAAGCAGCAGAATGGAGATTTATAATGACTTTATTTGAAGAACTGAAAAGAAGAGGTCTAATAGCTCAGCTTACTGACGAGGAAGAAATCAAAGAGCTTATAAATAACGGAAAGGCTACGTTCTATATAGGTTTTGATCCTACTGCCGATTCACTGCACGTTGGTCATTTCATGGCTTTATGCCTTATGAAAAGACTACAGATGGCTGGAAATAAACCTATAGCTCTTCTTGGAGGCGGAACGGGCATGATAGGAGATCCATCAGGAAAAACTGATATGAGGAAAATGATGACAACTGAAACCATCAATCATAACGTTGAATGCTTTAAAAAACAAATGAGCAGATTCATTGACTTTTCCGACAATAAAGCTCTTGTAGTAAATAATGCCGACTGGCTGATGAATTTAAATTATATAGACGTACTACGAGAGGTAGGAGCTCACTTCAGCGTTAATAAAATGCTGACATTTGAATGTTACAAGCAGAGAATGGAAAGAGGTCTTACTTTCCTTGAATTTAATTACATGATAATGCAGAGCTATGATTTTTATAAGCTATACAAGGACTACGGCTGCAATATGCAGTTCGGAGGAGACGATCAATGGGCAAATATGCTGGGCGGTACAGAGCTTATCAGAAAGAAGCTCGGCAAGACGCTTACGCTATGACAATAACCCTGCTTCTTAACTCTGAAGGAAAGAAAATGGGAAAAACAGAAAAGGGCGCCGTATGGCTTGATCCCGAAAAAACATCTCCGTATGACTTCTATCAATACTGGCGGAATGTTTCTGACGCTGATGTAATAAAATGCCTTAAAATGCTTACTTTTATTTCAATTGAAGAAATAGAGGAAATGGAAAGAACATTACAGGGTGCGGCTCTGAATAAGGCTAAAGAGATTCTTGCTTTTGAGCTGACAAAACTGGTTCATGGAGAAGATGAAGCAATAAAAGCCGATACGGCTGCTAAAGCTATCTTTTCAGGACGAGGAATTAGCGACGATATGCCGACGACCAAACTTGAATGTAATGATCTTTCCGAAGGGAAGATCGGAATACTAACATTGCTTGTAAAAACCGGACTTGCTTCATCTAACGGCGAAGGGCGAAGGCTTGTTCAACAGGGCGGAATTTCAATAAATGATGTAAAGATTATGGATCCTTCAGAGCAAATCAGCTTTGAAGAAAATAACGCTATTATAAAAAAGGGGAAAAAGGTATTTCATAAGGTAGTTATAAAATAAAACGGTTAAATGTAAACATTTTGTAAACAATCCGGAAATCTATTGATTTTTGTAAATTTATGGTATATACTTTATAAGTAATCTTTTAAAAGATTTCCCCTCTACTTTTTTTCATCAAAATCCCGTTCAGATAAATCTGAACGGGTATTTTTTATAATCTAAAATTTAATTTTCAATTAAATTATTATCAAATTTAATATTATTAGCTTTTGCGTATTTTTCTGCATAGCTTCCTTTAGGGGTATGTATAACCAGATCTTCATCACAATAATCAAACGACGAATCCCTGATTTTCTCAACGCTTGCCGGAATATTTACGTCTTTAAGAGAACGACAGTATTCAAATGTGCCGTCCCCTATTTCAACGCAACCTTCACTAATATTTACAAATTTTAAAGATTCGCAGTATTCAAAAGCATCCCCGCCTATTCTTTTAACGCTTGACGGTATATCTATAAATTTAAGAGATTTACAGTATTGAAAAGCATTTGCTTCAATTGCAGTAATATCATCTGCAATCTCAAACTTTGTAAATTCTTCATATTGATATTGTGCAGCTCTAATAACATTTTCATTACTGCTGTCATTATACTCTGCAAATATATTATCGGAAGACAGTCGTCTGTTATAAGCATATTCTTCTGCATAGGAGCCTTCCGGCGCATGTATTGTAACCTCACTGCAGTTTGCGAAAGAAGCATCATAAATTTTTGAAACAGAATTTGGAAGATTGACATCTTTTAAAGACGGACAGCTCCAAAATGCAGTATCACCTATTGTTTTAAGTCCTTCGGCTACATTTATGTATTTTAGACCAGCACAGCTCCAGAAAGCGCCGTTTCCAATTTCCTCAACTGATCCCGGTATTTCTACAGCTTCAATATAATCTACACTCCAAAAAGCTCCGTCCGCTATTTTCTTTACACCGTCCGGTATAATGACATGACTGTCGCAGCCCTTATAACTTATCAAAATATTTTTACTTATTACAAAATCACTTTTATCTGATTCTTCACTTATAATTGACTTAATGCTTTCTTCTGCAATTTCCTTAGTAATAATTTCGCTTTTAGCAACCTCATTATCAGCAATCGTTTCAGCTTTTAATTCTGAATCTCCAATATTGTTTGATTCACTGCCGCATGAACACATTAACATATTTATTAAAATTGCTGTAGTTATTATTATTTTTTTCCTATTCATTTTTAACACAACCTTATATATAATATTTTTCATTAATATTATACCATTATATTTATTATTTGTCAATAAATTATAATATTACAATCATAAGTAAGTATTACTATGAATAGCATTACTTTTATTTTTATTCTGCGATCTGAGCTTTGAGCTGCTCTTCTTTTTCAAAATCAGTACCCTTAGTAAACTTGTCTACTTCAAGATCTCCCTTAGAATCTATATCCGATGAGTTTTTCTTTTTATAAACAAGTTTCAATAAAATCGGAGTAATTATTGTTGTAAACACAACCATGATAACAATAGGCGCAAAATATTTATCGTTCATAAGTCCTACGGCAGCTCCTTTGCTGGCAACGATTAATGCTACTTCTCCACGGGAAATCATGCCTACTCCAACTCTTAATGCGTCCTTGTTTTTCATTCCGCATACCTTAGCTCCCAGTCCGCAGCCAATAATTTTTGTTAAAACCGCAACAATTAACAGTAAAACTGCGAAAATTATGATTGAAGTATCCATGCCGGGAAGTACGACCTTTAAGCCTATGCTTGCAAAGAATACAGGCGAAAGCAGCATGTACGAAAGCGTTTCAAAACGGTTTGTAAGGTATGTGGCTCTGGGACCGTTTGACATAGCCAATCCAGCAACAAAAGCGCCGGTTATATCCGCAACTCCGAAAAACTTCTCGGCTGAATAAGACATCAGCAGACAGAAGACGAATCCTATAATAACAAATCTTCGAAGATCCTTTTTCGAACTTCCGGACCATTTGTTAAACACATAATGAAAGCCTACTCCTATAATAATTGCAAACACAAAAAATGCGACAATTTTTAAAAGAACTGTCCAAATATTTACTGATGAGTCCGCACACGACGTAATAATTGTAAGAGCAATAATTCCCAGAATATCGTCTATTATAGCGGCGCCCAAAATAGCGTTGCCCGATTTAGTAGAAAGCTTTCCAAGCTCTTTTAAAGTTTCAACGGTAATACTTACGGAAGTTGCCGTCATTATTACTCCTATAAACATATTCTGCAGAAACAGACTTGTGCTGAGATCATTTTCAGTATTGAAAAAATAAGCTATTACAAAGCCTCCTCCAAGGGGTACCAAAACGCCCATCAATGCAATAACAAAGGAAGTTTTTCCGGCTTTGGCAAGCTCTTTGATATCAGCCTCAAGACCTGCGCAAAACATTAGTACTATTACTCCCAGCTCTGAAACAGCATCTATAAAATCGGTTGCCGTAAGTATTTTTAAGCATGCCGGTCCAAGAATAAGTCCTGCTAACAGAGCGCCTACAACCTGCGGCAGCTTAAACCGCTTTGTTACGAGTCCAAAAACCTTGGTACTAAGCAGTATCAATGCAAGCGATAATAAATAACTATAATCCATAAAGATCATCTCTCCCTTTAAAGCGTTCACCCGAATTAATTGCAGGTCGCACTTTTTGTGATTAAGAAAAGTCGAAAAAATTACTTCTTTCACTAACTTAATGAATAAAATAACATTTTTCAAAATTTCCCTAACACATTATATCACTTTGTATAAAAAAGTCAAGATAAAAAATTCACAAACTTATCATGATAAAGTTTATCTGAAGTTAAATAATATATTCTGTTTTTTTTTTGAAAATTTATTGATTTTTATAAAATTATATGCTATACTTAATGTAATTGAAATAAATTAAGGTTATAATAATGGAGGAATTACTTAATATGAACGTTTTTGAAATTATCGGCGGAGTTTTACTGATCGTAACATGTCTTTTAGCAGTTATATTATGTCTGCTTCAGGACTCCAAACAGCAGCAGAATATGACGGCGGCTATTACAGGCGGAGCAAACGATTCTTTTTATGAAAAGAATGAGGGCAGAACAAAGGAAGCCATTCTCAGAAAAATTACAAAGGTTTTGCTTATTATGTTTTTTATACTGACGATTGCAGTAAACGCTATTACTAAATTTATCGATTAATTTTAAATTCGTCCTGTGATTCCGTTTAATAACCGGAGTTTGCAGGACTTCTTATTTTATGTGAGGAAAAAATATTATGAGCAGACCAACAAAAATTAAAAATAACGGAGATAAATATTCGACGGAAAATTACCGGAATAAAATTATTACTTTTCTTACTAAATCCGGAAAAAAGCCGATTTCATATAAAGAGCTGGCGGCCAAATGCAGAAGCAATCGTGGTAACAGCAGAAACTTCAACGACGCATTAAACGCTCTTGTTGTATCGGGTGAAATATATGAAAGAAAAAGAGGCTTTGTATTAACAGACATATTAGGCTATTTTAAGGCAGAAGTTTTACGTCTTAACCGTACTTTCGGTTTTATAAAAAGATGCGATAATCAAGAAGAAATATTTATTCCGGGTAAATATCTCTGCGGCGCTATGCCTGGAGATAAGGTTCTTGCAGCTTATATACAATCGCGGTCGGGAAGTCCCGAGGGTGAAGTTGTGGACGTATTGGAGCAGGCTTTGTCAAATCTTTCCGGAATAATTATTGAGGAATCCGGTAATAAATATTTTCTTGCAGATTCCATGTCTAAAACGCCCGTTAGAATTGTACCTGGAGACGCCGTTTATAAAGTCGGAGATAAGGTACTGGCACAGATTATTTTCCGTGGAAAACGTCATGCGGAGCATAAAGCCAAAATAATCTTCAGCTTCGGAAGCGCTCTTAAGGCTTCAAGCTGTGCGGAAGCCGTTATTTCAGAAAGCGGAGTAATACCGGAATTTCCGGAAAATGTTCTTTTTGAAGCAAAAAAAATAGCAGCGTCAGGAGTCTGGGAGGATGATTTCAAAAACAGGCTTGATTTGCGTGATAAGTTAATATTTACTGTTGATAGTGCGGAATCAAAGGATCTTGACGACGCGGTTTCACTGGAAAAAATCCCCGCAGGCTATAGACTTGGAGTTCACATAGCAGACGTTTCACATTATGTAAAAGGTAACAGCCAGCTTGATAAAGAAGCTCTTGAACGTGGAACCAGCATATATTATGCTGATAAGGTAAACCTATGCTTCCAAAGGAACTCTCCAACGGAATATGCTCGCTTAACCCAAATGAAAGCAGATTGACATTTTCTGCAATAATGGAGCTTTCCAAAGATGGAATACTTCTCAATTATAAATTCGTCAAATCTGTTATTTGCTCTAAAGTTAAAGGAATTTATTCTGAAATAAACAGCATTCTCGATGGCAGCGCAGAAAAAGCAATTGAAGAAAAATATTTCGAATTAAAGGATACGATATTTTTAATGGACGAGCTTGCAGATATTCTTATTTTAAATCGTCGAAAAAGAGGCGCTCCGGAAATAGAGACTTCTGAAAGCAAGCTTATTATTGATAACGGAATGTGCAGAGAAATCGTCCCAAGAACCAGAGGAAAAAGCGAAATGATTATAGAAGAATTTATGCTGACAGCCAATGAAGCCGCGGCGCGTACTGCCCATGAAAATGATATTCCCTTTGTCTACCGTGTTCACGAAGCTCCGTCTCCCGAAAAAATAAACGATTTAAAGGAAGGATTAAGACGCCTGAACGTTGAGGTACCTGTATTTACTGAAGCAAAACCGGTGCATTTATCGGAAATTCTACGAAACTCAAAGGATAAACCGTTTTACCCAGTTATTAATATGATGACCTTAAGATCAATGGCCAAGGCAAAATATGAACCGGAACCCAAGGGGCATTTCGGATTAGCTCTTGATGATTATGCACATTTTACCTCCCCTATCAGACGATACCCCGACCTGGCTATACACCGCATTCTCACCGATATAATAAACGGATATGATAAAGAAAAGCTCATAAAAAGATATTCAGGCTTTGTACAAAAAGCGTCTCAGCGTTCAACTGAAACAGAAATTAGGGCTATGAATATCGAGCGCAATTGCGAGGACTGCTATAAAGCGGAATATATGCAGCAGCATATAGGTGAAATATTTAAAGGACTTATTTCCAGCGTAACAGAATACGGCTTTTACGTTGAGCTTGAAAACACTGTAGAAGGTCTGGTTCATGTAAACAGTCTTCCTGAGGGAAATTATATTTATGACGGATTTTTCAGTCTTACTGAAGAATTCAGCAACACCGTTTACTCCGTCGGAACCAAGGTAAGCGTATTATGTGCAGGAGCAGATGTAAACAGCGGAAAAATTGACTTTAATATCACCGACAACAAGGAGTAAACATATGAAAAAGTCATTAATCGTTTTATTATCAGCTATTATCGCCGTTAATGTTTCCGGATGTAAAAAAAGCTCTGATAAAATGAGAGAAAACACCGATTCTTCAAAAACATATGAAAGCAATGTAAATAATGACGAAACGAATTTATTTAATGAATCAGAAAAGCCGTTAATTCAAACTGAAAAAAATACTTCAACGTCTGAAAACGATAAAAATGTTCAAACAGAATTTACTTCCGAAAGCAATAATACAGAAAAAACCGATTCGTCAGATTTTAACGACAGGGTAGAATTTGCTAACGCCGTTTATCAAAAAGGAATGGACATGTACAGCCAGGTTCTTCTTAGCTGCCCTTACAAGCTTGATTATGACACAACAAACGAAAGCGGCTTTGCCAAGATAAGCGATTCATCAATAAACAGTATCAACGATATAGTCTCCTTATACTGCACTGTTTTTGCTGAACCTGATTTATACATTTACGAGCGTTACAGCGAGGATAATGGTTCCGTATATTGCAGCGACGCTTCAAGAGGTACTAATATATATTATTCAGATACTGATTTAGAGTTTATTTCCGGTGACGAAACAGAGCTTAGCTATAATGCGGTTTCACATTATAGCGACCCCGAAACCGGAAAAGAAATGGACGATAAAATTTCCGTTTTTACTATAAAACTTATAGACGGAAGCTATAAAATCACAGAATTCACATTTCCAAAATAAAAAAAGCCGGTCACAAGACCGGTTTTTTACATTTTTGTAAATTCATAAGTATTAAGGTTTTCCAAATTATAAAGCTTTAAGGTTTCATAATCCGGCAAATAATAGCCGTAATAAACCACTTCATTTTCTTCTTCCAAAGTATTGCTTCCGCCTTCAATGCACTCTTTATTATTCATCACAAGCGCATAATAGCCGTCCTCTTCAATAGCAAACTGGACAAGCGCTGAACGCTGACTTTCCTCTGGAAGTCCATGACTTTCCTCAAGGAAATCAATAGCGTCCTGACCGCTTTTTAATGTATACTCTCCGGAATAATAATTATCATCACGTTCAGACTTACTTTTAAACCATTTAAAGCTACTGTCATCGCTAAGCTCCAAAAGCATACCGCTTGTTGTTTCCCATTTATTCCCAGTTAAATAATCCCCTTTTTCTTCCGCTTCCTTATTACCGCAAGCTACTGCCGTCAGCATAACACAGCTAAGAATACAAGCAAAAGACTTTTTAAATAATGAGATCATATTTTTAAATCCTCCGATTAAAGAAAAGTAACGCCGTATGTATAAAATACACACAAACGTTACGCATAACGCATGGAGCTAGTAGTCGGACTCGAACCGACGACCTGCGCATTACGAATGCGCTGCTCTACCATCTGAGCCATACTAGCAAATAAAATTATTCAAGCATTAATCTTCTCAAATAACATTATAATTTTACCACAAAAATTATAATAAGTCAATAGGTCATCAATATAATCATAAATTTTAATTTATAAACCTCAAACGTTTAGATCGATCAATAATCATTCCAATATTTTCCTCCCCCACATCAATATTTTATCTTATATTTTTCAGTCGCAGTCGCAATTTTCCGGCAACCCACGATATTCTGACGGAGTTTTACCAGTTTCATTTTTAAATTGTCTAATAAAGTAAGATACACTGTTATATCCGCAAATAGACGATATATCCTTTAATGTAAGATCGGATTTTCTGAGCATATCCGAAGCCTTTTCAATACGGCTTTGGATCAAATCCTGACTAACGCTTTTTCCAAAGGTATCTGAATACAGATGCTGAAAACGTGAACGGCTAAGAGAGAGTTCCTTTGCCATTTCATCTAAAGTCCATTCCCTGCCCGGCCAGCGATAAATTGACTCGCGAATCCACAATAGTTTTTCAAAATGTACACTGTCATTAACTTTTACGCTGTCTGTTTTATAAATTATCTTTTCATTCAGCTTGTAAAGAAGCAGTTTAAAATATAAATCTACTGAAAATTTGCGGTTTATATTAGCTGAATACTGTTCATAGCACATATTTCTTACAATTGCTGAAATATCTGTTATATCAGAAACAGCGACCGGCTTGTTCAGCGGAATGTCAAGGCTCTCTATCAGAGACAGTTCATCGTCGTCGGGACCGAAATGAATCCAGTCGTCATAGTATTCGTCGCAATCCGGATAATAATACTCCGGATATTCAGGAGTATATATGATAAAGGACTTTGCAGGAGTACGGATATCTACGCCGTTTATTCGAAAATAAGCGGGAGATTTTACGATCAGCAAAAGCCAATCGCCGGCTCCATTGGGCCGATCAATATAAAATGATCTGTCGTGTCTGTGATGATAGCCTATTTCGTCCATTCTCATAATAACGCGCCCCTCAATTCATTTATTTTAAATATAGCATAAAATGTAATTACCTGTCAATCACATTTTATATATATTTTGTAAATTTCATTTTATATCAGCACAAAAGTACAATTAAAACAGCATGTTTATGTATTGACATTATCATGTAAATAATTTACAATTTTACTATAATTTTATGAAAATTATCCAAAACAGAGGAGGAGAATTATGAAAATTAAAAAGCTATTTTCTGCGATAACCGCTGCCTTGTGCTGTTCAGGAATTATATCATATTTTCCTGCATATCAAGAATACGTAACCGCGGTAACGCTTGTAAGCGACGATTTTGAAACAAATTATGACGGATGGCACGGCAGTACGGATACGGTAAAGCTTTCGGCAGACAGTTTTGCCGGATATAACGGCTCAAGAGGTATGACGGTATCGGACAGAACTAACCCGACTGACGGCGCAAGCTCTTCAAAGGGGTTTTACCTGGAGGGCGGAGTTAATTATCACTACAGTATACAGGTTATCAGCGAGACCAGTGAAACATTTAGATTTACTCTTACATATATTGATTCGAAAATTGATAAAGAAGAAACTGTTTTACTTTCATCTGAGGAATGTGATTCCGGAAAATGGTCAGAGCTTTCCGCCGACTATATGGCTCCTGAAAACAGCTATGAATTCAGGCTTACAATATCAACCGATTCAACAAATGATTTTACTTTTGACGAAGTATACGTTACCTCAAAGGAAAACTTGAATACAGTTTATGCGGCGTCGGCAGAAAAAGGTCTCAAGGACGAGTTTGCCGACTATTTCAGAGTAGGAAATATTTTAAACGGATCAACTGTTGCCAATTCTGCAATTACAGCAAATATTTTAAAGGATTATAACAGCATTGAGTGTGAAAATGAAATGAAACCGGACGCAACGCTCGTACAAAGTCAATGCAACGGAACAAACGTCGGCGTATCATTAAATAACGCTGCCGCCATCATTGATTTCTGCGTTAATAATAATATTGCAATGCGTGGTCACGCCTTTGTATGGCACAGTCAGACGCCTTCCTGGTTCTTTAAGGAAAATTATAATGCAAACGGTGCATGGGTTTCATCCTCTGTAATGGATCAAAGACTGGAAAGCTACATCAAAAATATGTTCAATGCCATTGAAACGCAGTATCCTTCTCTGAATCTCTATGCATATGACGTTGTAAACGAAGCCGTCAGCGACGACAGCAACAGAACCGCTAATTACGGAGGCGCGAGAGAAGCCGGCGACAATAATGTTACAGGCGGCACATCCGCCTGGGTTTCAGTTTACGGAGACAACAGCTTTGTGGAAAAAGCGTTTACTTACGCAAGAAAATATGCTCCGGAGGGTTGCGATCTTTATTATAATGATTACAATGAATATTGGGATCACAAGCGCGACTGTATTTACAATATGTGCAAGGATCTCTATGAAAAAGGACTCCTCGACGGCGTGGGAATGCAGTCTCATGTTCCGGCAAACGCAACAGGCTTTGCAGGAACAGATTCCTACATCACAGCTATGAAGAAGTATCTCTCCATTGGATGCGATGTGCAGATTACCGAGCTTGATATAAGCACGGAAAACGGCAAATATACCTTGCAGGAACAAGCAGATAAGTACAAGTCCATTTTTCAGGCAGCTATGGACTGGAACAAAAATCCCGCTTCATCAGGCAGAGTAACCGCTGTCTGCATTTGGGGACCGAATGACGCGAACACATGGATAAAATCAGAAAATGCTCCTCTTCTTTACGATGTAAATAACCAGCCGAAGCTCGCATATACAACTCTAACCAATATGATTCCGGAATCCGAATGGGGTGATGGCAGCAATTTTAATAAAAAAATTGAGCCAAATGAATATGGCTGGTATTTTTATGACACATTTGAAGGTAATACATTTAATTGGAGCGGCAGAGGCAGCGCCGATATTATGACAAGCGCCGCACAGCCTACGTTGGCAGCGAAGCTCTGCTTATAAAAATCGTACAGAAGCCTGGAACGGCGCCCAGAAAAAACTTAATACCGCCGCCTTTGTTCCCGGCAGCATATACAGCTTCAGCGTAAACGCAATATATTTTGACGGAGATTCCACGGAAAAGTTTTATATGAAGCTGCAATATACTGACAGCAGCGGCAATACATGCTATTCCACTATTTCAGAAGCTACTGCGATACAGAGCGAATGGGTACAGCTTGCCAATAAGAATTATCAAATTCCGGCAGACGCTTCAAATATGTATATTTATGTTGAAACCGCCGACAGCGCTAATAATTTCTATATAGATGAAGCGATAGGAGCTGTAGAAGGCACGTCTATTATGGGGGCAGGTTCTAAGGAAATCATACTCGGAGATATAAATTCAGACGGGATTATCAATGCGTTTGATCTTATAATTGCAAAGCGGGGATATACTAACGGTTTTTCAAGTAAATCGTCGCAGATATGTGCAGATGTAAATCAGAACGGCATATTCGATGAAAACGATATATCTTTGATTGAGGATTTTCTGCTGTGCAAAATTACTGAATTCCCCGTTGAAGAAAAAGTTACTGATACCGCGGCAATGGAACAGCTTTTTTCAAATATTAATTTGACATCTTCCTATAAGAAGCGGTGAAAATAATCCTCTGTATACTCAGCGTTTCGGTGCAGATCCCGGCGTCATGGAGTATAACGGACGGGTTTATGTTTACTCAACAAACGACATTATTGAGTATGACAACGGAGGTTCAGTTATAGAAAATACATACGGTCAGATAAATCAGATAAACTGCATTTCCTCCGACGACATGGTAAATTGGACAGACCACGGAGCTATACAGGTTGCAGGCTCAAGCGGCGCGGCTTCCTGCGCGATAAATTCTTGGGCGCCGTGTGCCCGCACAAGACAATTAACGGTAAAGAAAAATTCTTTCTATATTTCTGTAACGGAGGAAACGGAGTAAGCGTACTGACAGCGGACAGTCCTACAGGCCCCTGGACAGACCCTTTAGGCAAAGGATTGATTACGCGTTCTACGCCTAACTGCTCCAACGTTACATGGTTGTTTGATCCGGCCGTACTTGTAGATGACGATGGAACCGGATATCTTTATTTCGGAGGAGGAGTACCTGACGGAAAAACAGAAAATCCCGGCACGGCGCGGGTAGTAAAGCTGGGAAACGATATGATAAGCCTCGCAGGCGATCCGCAGACTATCGATGTTCCATATTTATTTGAAGATTCAGGAATAAACAAAATAGGAAACAAGTATTATTATACTTACTGTTCAAATTGGAATACAACTGGAAATTCCTATGGAATGTCAAGCGGAGCTATTCAGTATATGATAAGCGGCAGCCCTATGGGACCGTTTACTTACGGAGGAGAACTGTTTAAAAATCAGGGAAACTTTTTTGGTCTCTACGGCAACAACCATCATTCTATTGTTGAACTCAACAGTGAGCTTTACTTATTTTATCATGCAAGAGCGGTTGAAGCCGCAATGGGTATCACAGGAAATTACAGAAGCCCTCAGGTTAATAAAATAACCATGAACGGAATTTCTTTCAATTCCGTAATCGGCGACATGAAAGGAATACCGCAATTAAAGTCGCTTAATCCTTATGAAAAGGTTCAGGCTGAAACCATAAGCAGGCAAGCGGGGGTAAACGTCAGAGGAACAGGAGATACAATTATAACGGATATACAATCCGGCGACTGGATCAGCGTTTTCGGCGCAGACTTTTCAAAGGGCTCAAAAAGCCTGACTATCTGCGCTTCATCTCAAAAAGAGGCAATCGTTAAAATCTGCGTCGGAAACGAAACCGGAAAAGCTATCGGCTATGCTGTAATTCCTAATTCAGACGGTAAATTTACTGAAATAACCGTTCCTGTAAACAATATAAGCGGTAATCAGGATATTTATTTTATTTTCAGCGACACTATTGAATTAGACTGGTGGCAGTTTACATAACTAATTTTAAATACATGAAATTCAAATATTAATAAAGTAACCTCTGCATTGTTAGCAGAGGTTATTTCTTATTTATACGGAATATTTTTTACTATTAAAATCAGTAGCCGTATTTATACATTTTTCTGGGAAAAACGCCGGAGCCTGTTCCAATATCCAATAGCTTCTGAGATTTATGATAAAAACCCAATTCATAAATTCTATTATAAAACGACTTGGGGTAAATATCACGGTATCTGGCATAATCTTGAGAAACCATTCCAAAATCAAAGGAGCTTCCATTATCTATTTTTTTATTTGTTATCATGGCATTATTACCTATATTTTCATAGTTAATGAAATTCTTTTTCGCTTAACGTCAACGTCAATTACCTTTACCTTAACAACCTGGCCGACTTTTACCGCTTCAAGAGGATGCTTTATAAATCTATCGCAAATCTGCGAAATATGTACAAGTCCGTCCTCATGAACGCCTATATCAACAAAGACTCCGAAGTCTATAACATTACGAACAGTTCCCGACAGTTCCATTCCGGGCTTCAAATCCTTGATTTCCATAATATCTCCGCTTCTCATTAACGGCGGAGGCAGTTCGTCGCGGGGATCTCTGCCCGGCTTTTGCAATTCATCTACAATATCTGCAAGCGTAGGCATACCTATCCCCAGCTTCTCGCAGATTAATTTTTTATCTAAAGCCTTTACATTTTCATTAATCATACGAATTTCAGGCGTTCCAATATCCGACAGCTTGAATCCGCATTCATTCATAAGCTCTTTTGCCGCTTCATAGCTTTCAGGATGTACAGCCGTATTATCAAGAGGATTTTTACCGTCCCTTACACGAAGAAATCCCGCGCACTGCTCAAAAGCCTTTTTCCCAAGTTTAGGTACCTTTAACAGCTGCTTTCTGTCTGTGAACGCACCGTTTTCTTCACGGTATTTTACTATATTTTTTGCAACGGAAGAATTTATTCCGGAAATATATGCTAGCAAAGAATACGACGCCGTATTAAGATCAACGCCGACAGAATTTACGCAATCCTCAACAACCCCGGACAACGCTTCGTTCATTCTTGCTTTCGGCATATCATGCTGATATTGACCGACTCCAATCGCTTTAGGATCAATTTTAACAAGCTCCGCCAATGGATCCTGCAGACGTCTTGCAATTGAAACCGCGCTTCTTAGTGAAACGTCATACTCGGGAAATTCCTCGGCCGCAAGCTTTGAAGCGGAATAAACCGACGCTCCCGCCTCGCTTACTACCATATAGCTTACATTCTGAGGTATTTCCTTTATAAGCTCGGCAACAAATTCTTCGCTTTCTCTTGAAGCTGTTCCGTTACCTATAGCAATTGTGGTTACTCCGTACTTTGTTATAAGTTTCTTTAGCTTAGTTTTAGCCTCTTCAATTTTTTTCTGAGGAGGCGTAGGATAAATCACAGTCGTGTCAAGAACCTTTCCAATACTATCTACCACCGCAATTTTACACCCTGTTCTGTAGGCCGGATCAAGTCCTAATGTTACGCTGTTTTTATCGGCGGCTGCAAAAGAAGCTGTCTTAGATTTGATGAAAATACTTTAATAGCTCCTTCAGCGGCTCTTGCTGTAAGTTCAGCTCTTATTTCGCGCTCTACCGACGGCATATAAGACGCTTACAGCTATCCTGTACCGCTGCCTTAACGATATTTCCGCTATCAGTATTGTTTATTACATACTTCCTTTCAGCAATCGAAAAGCAAAACTCCTCATCTATAGATACAGAAACCTTGAGAGCTCCTTCCTTTTCACCGCGGTCCAAGGCAAGTATTCTATGATCTGCTATTTTTGAAACCGGCTCACAGAATTCATAATAATTCTGATATACAGTTTCGGCATTTTCATCCGAAGCCCTTGACTCGATCTTAGCAGCCTTTTCATAAAGCTTTCTTATACTCTTTCGCAGCTCTGCGTCGTCCGATACGTTTTCTGCTATTATATCAGAAGCTCCTTGAATTACTTCTTCTTCTGTTTCCAAACCGTTTTCAACATTTATAAATTTCTGAGATTCATTATGTAAATCTAATTTATCATCTTGTCTACCGATTAAATCTGCAAGAACTTCCAGTCCCTTTTCTCTCGCAATACTTGCTCTTGTTTTTCTTTTCGGCTTAAACGGACGGTAATATCTTCTACCTCGACAAGGGTTTCAGCTTTATCAAGAGCCGAACTGATTTCCTCAGTCAATTTTCCCTGTTCGGCAATTGAAGAGCTGACTTCACTTTTTCTGATTTCAAGATTCCGCAGATATGTCAGTCTGTCCGACAGCTCTCTTAAAATCTGATCGTCAAGCGAACCGGTTAGCTCTTTACGGTATCTGGCGATAAACGGAATTGTCTTTCCGTCGTCAATCAAAGCAACTGTATTAACCACCTGTTCCTGTCTAAGTTTAAATTCTTCAGCTAAAATTTTATTGATTTCCATTATTAATTCCCTATCCTATTTATTAATTATATTCATTTTACCACTTTTTTTCTGAAATTTCAATAAAATAAAAATATTTTATCTGCCGATTGTCGAAAATTTGACATTACAGTAATTTAATGCTATAATATTATATTAAGAAAAGATTTTATATTGTCCGCACATACTGTGAAGGAAAAATCAGAAAATTTTATATTTTTTGTGATTTCTACTTGAAAAACATCGAATTAACTGCTATTATATAATTAGTAAGATGCATACTATCAGACTGGAGGATTAATATGAACTATTTTAATATAGATTTTGACACTATTGCTTCTAAGGACGGATTAAAAAATAAAAAAGAATTTTTCAGCTTCAGACTGTCAGCTAAACAATTTGGTTTGAATCCAGGTCCGTATGTTATTTATCCCGGTATGACAAATCGAGAGCTGATTTGTATACCAATGTATAGATTCAAAGAGCTTGAAGAAAAGTTTTATAAGCTTTCAGAAAAAAGAAATAACAGCGATCATGAAAAATCAGTAAAGCAAAAAAATCTTAAGCAATATATGTCAGAGCAGGAATGCGATGAATTAAGCCGGCTAAGAGGAATTTTAACTAATTCTTATTTATTTATGATAAACAGCTATTCAACTGTAATTACCCTCCCCTACAAATATATTAGTATTCTTCGTATAAAAGAGGATTATTTAAAATTTATATCTGCTGATTCAAATGAATTTCTCCTTGTGAACTCTGCAGATGCTTGGCGTTATGCAGAAAATAAAAATTACCGTTATGATGTCGGCAGAAATAAAAAAGCTATATAAAGCTATAAAAAATTAAATGATTGCAGAAATCTTTTTCCGCAATCATTTTTATTATTTAAAAGCATATAGCACATAATATTTAGAATAACCGCAAGCTAAAACAATACCGCACATGGCATGCGGTATTGTTTTTAATAAGTATCCTTTTAAAATTATACATTTACATTGAACAATGTTATTTTATTAATCCGCGATTAAGGTAGCCACGAAATACTTATTTCTTTCAACTGATCAGTATCTTTATTAAATTCAAAAGAGTAGCCGCTGTCACCCATGTATACTTCGGAGTCAATCCTGTATTCGACACTATTGAAATTATCATTAAATTCAGTAGCGTTATTATTGTTTTCTAAGAGCTGCTCCTTAGTAAGCGTAAGAGGAAAAGAGAAACACACGTCTTTTGCAGCGCTGCTGATATTTTCAGAGAATTCCGCATTCCTGCTTTCATCATAATCAGACTGAGGAACATGAAGAGCATACCATCTTACATATGAAAGAAGAGCCTCTGACTCAGTTATATTGGAATCTGTAATATTTATAAACTGGAACTGCATAGATACATTATCATTAATTTTCACATTGTACGTACCGGTTTCGTAGTTTTTATTTACGTTATTGCCGATATTATTCAATTCGCTTTCCTTAAACGGAATTCCGCCGTCAATCAGATCCTGCAAAGTGCTTTCTCCAAGCTTGAAAATCTTACCCTTATAGGAAAAGCTTCTGTTTTCAAGATCGCCGTATTTTTCGCTCAATCCTTCAACAGGTACAAAATCATCCGCCTCTGCCTTTACAGTTGTTTCTTCCACAGCCGCAGTTGTTTCTTCTTCAAAAAAAGTTGTCTCTTCCGGCGCCTCTTCGGTAACTTCTATTTCGGCTGCCGAAGACTCTGCTGTAATTGACTGTTCAGTTTCCTTCTCGTCGCTTTTATCGTCGCTTGTGCAGGCTGTCGTCATTAACAGCGCCACAGCCATTGATAAAATCATTGCCAATCTTTTCATTAAAATATTGACCTCCATAATTAATAAATGTTATTCATAATGTAGCAAAATAGATATAATAATTATACGTATATTAACATATCTTTTGTTATTATATCATACAGTATTTAAAAAGTCAAGAAATCACCGTTTATAAGATAGTAATCAATTATGAATTAAACTATATTATTAAATAATGGAATTCATTGCCAACATAAAATAATATGAGTCAATTTCAAAAACTTTTTTAGAAATAATAGATTGAATCAGTAAAAAAGGAATGGATATTTTTGGTTATATTCTCTAAATGTTAATACAATAGTTTGTATAATTATACAGAATCTTCAATAATTATTCCTTTATAGCTTGAATTATTTTATTCATTATGATAAATTAAAAATAATTATTGTTTGTCATAGTCAGGTATATAGAATATCAGATTGAAAGCATAAGGAGGAAAATATGAAGATATTTAATAAGTACAGCATCATTGATTTATATATTAAATCCTTAGATGTAAATATTAAATACAAGGTTATTGCAGGAATAGAAGAATTTGGTATATTATTGTATAAAAATTTATGCAATGCAAATATTAAAGTTGATTATATTTTTGACGATTATAACTATATAAATAATCAAAATTTACAGGAACTAAATTTTATTTCTTTAGAAGATTTAAAGAAAATTTCCGACAATACATTAGTATTAATTTCGGATAGAGATCCGGAAATATTTCAAAAAGTATATGAAAAATTAAAAATAAACGGTATGAAATATATATGTCCAAATGAATTAATGAAAATAATTAGATTATTACCGGAATCAGAAAGTAATTTATATCCCATTGGACACTATTTTTCTTTATATCCTGATAATGAAAAAATATTAAAGAAATCCGATCGTATATTTAATAAAAATATAACTGTTAAAGATATTGATTTTAATGAGAAAAAACAGCTTGAAATTTTATATAAAATGATAGAACTGTATCCTACGCTGCCGGACTGGCAATTAACATTATCCGATTCTAAAAAAGGTCTCAGATATTATTATGAAAACCAATGGTTCGGTGCGGCTGATGCAATTGCTTTACACTGTATGTTACGTATTTTAAATCCTAAAAGACTTATCGAAATCGGTTCCGGTTATAGCAGTGCAGTCACTCTTGATACTAATGAGTATTATTTAGAAAATAAATTACATATTTCTTTTATAGAGCCTCATCCAGAACGCCTAAATATGCTATTGAAATCCGAAGACAATATAGAATTACATGTAAAAGAACTTCAGGATATTTCATTAGATTTCTTTAAGCAATTATCTGAAGGAGATATACTGTTTATAGATTCTTCTCATGTTTCAAAGGTCGGATCTGATGTTAATTATCTTTTATTTGAGATATTACCGCAATTAAATAAAGGCGTATATATTCACTTTCATGATATTTTTTATCCGTTTGAATATCCTAAAGACTGGATAATTAATAAAGGCTTTATTTGGAATGAACTGTATATTCTAAGGGCATTTTTACAAAATAACCCAAATTACTCAATACAATTCTTTCAGGATATGTTATTATATAAATATTCAGATATATTTATGAAAAATTGGCCTACAAATATTCCTGTATACAGCAGTTTGCCATATGGCGCCAGCATATGGCTTAAGAAAAATAATTAATAATGGGGATATTTCTTTATATGCGCTCGATGAGAATTTCATTACGGTTTCCAAACGCACAAACACAATAAAATGCTCATTGCAAGAGGTATTGAGACGCTGACGAGATAGTGTTTGAAATATGTTACGATTTATGATATAATGAATTTTCAGATATTCAATGGAGGTATTGAAATGAAAAAAGTTAAGATAACAGTCGTTCGAAAAATGTTCAATGAAGAATTGGCAAAAGAATACGGTGCAGATGGATTAACCGCTTGTCCTATGCTTAAAGAGGGACAAGTATTCTATGCGGATTATGCTAAACCGGCAGGACTTTGTGATGAAGCATGGAAAGCTATCTATCAGTATGTTTTTGCATTAGCTCATGGTGCGGAAAATGAATTATTCTACTATGGAGATTGGATAAAAACAAAAGGTGTGGCAATTTGCAGCTGCAATGACGGACTTCGCCCTGTTATATTTAAACTTGAAGCAACAGATGAAACATCAGTTATTGATTATGAACCTGTAGATTAAGTTTCAATTAAGTAATACATATAACGATCATAGTGCCCTGTCAATCGCTGACGAAATAGATGAATTATAAAAGTGGACTAAATAAAATTTTTTCATCAAACAGCAGCATATACCCTGATGTATATTGTTTTACTGTCTTTATCTTCTATGCTATCGTTTCCTTGGTATTCGGAATGGCTGGATAAAGACAATCAAGAGCATGCTCAAAATAATATTAGAAATCTGAGTAACATACTCGAAAAATATACGGTTAAGGTGAGTTGATAAGAATGAAAACAATATTTTCTTACTGGGATGTTTCTTTAGGATTAATTGCTATAGGCTTTGGGATTTATCGATTTATTAAGTTTAAAAAGTACCAAAAAAAGCGTGATAAAGATATGTTTAAAAAAACAAATGGTATATGGAAATTATCTTATAAAAGGTATATGGATGATCGCCACGCATTTTTTTGGTGTTCATTCCTTATATTTATTGGTGTAGTATTTATCTACAACAGGTTAAATGGTAATTTACCTAATATTATTGCGCTTATAAAAGAGTTTGCATCTTATTGAATAATAAAATTATTGGTATAGTAGAATGCTATATCCATGATTAATTTCAATCAATAGAGATTACAAAACTGCTGCAAAAATTCAAAAAAGTAAAACAAACTTAATTTTTCACTTGATGATGATAAATCATTGTTAGAATATGATTATATGAATAAGCTTTGCAAACAATTAATGTCACCTGCCAGCCAGTCCGGAGGAGTTAAAAGTATAGACTTTTCAGAAGTCCCATCGGATATTTTACCGTTGATGGTTTCTCTTATTGCAAGATTGATTTTTTCTGTGCAACAATGGATGGATAAAGATAAATTTAATCCCATTGCAATTTCCTGTGACGAGGCTCATTTGTATATTCCGGCAAATGCACAGCAGAGCGTTGAAGTTTCAAGCTTACATAGTTTCGAAAGGATAGCAAAAGAGGGAAGAAAATACGGTGTAGGATTGGTAGTTATCAGTCAACGACCTTCCGAAGTAAATCATACTGTTTTGAGTCAAAGCAGTAATTTTATTGCTATGAGATTGACAAACTCAGATGATCAGAATGTAATAAAAAAATTACTTCCTGACAGTATAGGAAACTTTGCAGACTTATTACCTATTCTTGATGTCGGTGAAGCAATTGCTGTAGGAGACGCAAGTTTATTGCCAAGCAGAATTCTTATTGATAAACCTAAAATCGAACCCAATAGTGCGACAATTAAGTTTTGGTCTGAATGGTCTAAATCTAATGTTTCGGATATTGTATCTATGCCCGAAAAGGCCATACTATCGGGCTTTCCGTGCTTTTCCTGCTTTCCGTGAGCTGGGCAATACAGCCCGCCAGCGGGCCTGCCTTTGGTATGGCGGCATGGTAGGCGTTCGGAAACTCACTTTTGTACCCCCTCCGGCCCATACAAATAAGGAAATGAGGAAACGCTAAAAAGTGTCCGTCCCCAATCAGCGCCTCATATCCCATATAAAACAATTTAGCGGGAACCTCTGCGTCTTCCGCTTTCTTTATTTTATGCCCGCTCGAAAGACTCTCCGCAATCCCCGCAGATTACATTGACCTCCCGCGTTGCTCGGATGATGGTGCCGCAGCAGGGGTAGACATATTTGATACTGCGGTTCTTGGATTTTTTACTCCCGCCTTTGGTGGTGCCTTCCACCGGTAAGCGGCTGGCGTTGATTTTATCCTCGCCCAAGGTTTCTCTGATCCATACCTCCGCCTCCGGTGCCAACGTCGTTACCGTCCATCCGTATTTGTCGTGCTTCTCAATGTGCAGCCCATGGGCCTCGGCGGTGGCTTTGAATTTCAGTAGGAGATGACGTATGCTTATATACACAGTTTAATATAACCAAAGAAGAAGGGGATGAATTAACACTGTAACTTCAGTAGAAACGTTTTCATCGATAAATCTTACGCAACTACATTGAGCATAGCCTAATCCACATTTTTTGCACCGTTCTTTATGAATTATATAAAATGGTGAAGATATTATTTTGTGTTGGCTGAATTGTTAGGGATGATATGGACAAATCGAGATGCCTTCTCCATGAATGGGCAACTTAAATATAATAATTAATACGATGATTACAAGAATTATATAAACAAGTGAGGGTTATGCCTTGTAATTTATTGAATATAACAATATATCAGCGCAAACGGATTTCCCGATTGCGGCTGATTCTTTCATTATTAATCTCTATAATACTGCGCCTGTGCCGCAAACATTTCTGCATAAATGCCGCCGTTTTGCACCGACAGTTCATCGTGCGTGCCGTATTCTTTTATTCTGCCTTCTGAAAAAACAGCTATCCTGTCGCAAAATTTACAGCTTGAAAGTCTATGAGAAATGTAAATAGCTGTTTTTTCGCCAACAAGCGTGTCAAACTGACGGTAAATATCATACTCAGCCACAGGGTCAAGCGCTGCCGTAGGCTCGTCTAAAATTACTACGGGAGCTTTCTTGTAAAGCGCTCGTGCAATAGCGATTTTCTGCTGTTCACCGCCCGAAGGCTCTATTCCGTTTTCATCAAAAGCCTTGAATAGATTTGTGGCAGTGCCGTTCTCCATTGAGGCAATTTTTTCTGATAAACCCACCTGCACTATAAGCTTATTAAGCTCATCATCGGAGCAGCTTTCATTCAGTACAATGTTTTCCTTGACGGAAAAACTGAACAGCTTGAAGTCCTGAAAAACGGGAGAAAACAACGACATATATTCTGCGTAATCATATTCCTTTATGTTTATTCCGTCAAGCAGTATTTCCCCCTCCGTAGGGTCATAAAGTCTGCACAAAAGCTTTATAAATGTGGTTTTTCCTGCACCGTTAAGACCTACTACGGACAAATGCTCGCCCTGTTTTATAGTGATATTTACATTTTCAAGCACCTTAACATCAGTATTTGGATAAGTAAAGCCTACATTTCTGAATTCAATGGTATGAGGCTTGTTTTCAGCGTGTCGCTCATCTTTTTCAATAGCGGACGGATAATCCATAAACTTGACGTATTCGTAAGCGTAATTTGTACGCTTGATTATTTCCTGAACACAATTAATCAAGTTATTCATACTGCTGTTAAAGGTTGCACTTGCTGACAGGAGCTGTGTGAAAGCGCCTATTGTGATTTTGCCGAGGATAGCTAAAATACCAAGATAAAAGTAAGAACCGAAATCCCGTGCCGCACCTGAAATATCCGACAGCAGATTAAGCGGCATATGCTTGTCGGCATTCCATTTCCATTCCTTTATCTGCTTATCGTTATAATCGTCCCACTTATTTGCCATCATATCTGCCGCACCGTATATGCGAATATCCTTACCGTATCTGAAATCTGTCAGCGACCAGCCGAGATATCCGAAAATGCGGTTTGATTTGGCAAGTCTGCTGTAAAATTCAATATCTATCTTGTTTTGCTTGCTTCGTATGAAAGCGTTTATTGCAAGAAGTACTGCTGTAATCAAAAACAGCAAGGGCGCTTTTGTCAGTATAATCGCCATAACGCCTATAATTATTACAGCTTGGGTTACGGCAGTGAAAACCTGCTGAAAAATCCCTACTACACCGCCCGAATACCAGCTCATTCCCTCACGGGCAAGATTTATCTGGTCAAGAGCCTTTTTGTCCTCCGTATGCTGAAAATCCAGCTCCATAACACGCTTGCTCATACGCTCGCTAAAAAGGTTCTGATATTTCTCGTCATATTTTTCAATTACGATACTGATAATAGACGAGGCAAGCATACCCAACGCTTCGGCTAAAACAATTGCCGCCGCATATAAAACAAGCTTCTGAATATCACGTTCGCCCATAAGCTCGTCGATAATCATCGGTGAAATCATAATAGCGATAAAAGGAGTAAGGGCGGTTATAATTATACCTGAAATACCACAGAAGAAAAAGCCTTTATGTGCCTTACATGCAATAGGAAAGAAATATTTTATTGTTTTTATTGCTGTATCAAATGTGTTTTTCTTTTCAGCCGATTTCTTCATATTCTTTCTCTCCCTCCTTGTAATATTGAGCCTGAATATTGAACATTTCCGAGTATGCTCCGCCCTTGGCAAGCAATTCCTCGTGGGTTCCGTATTCCACCATTTCTCCCGCCTTGAACATAGCTATACTATCGCAAAAACGTGTTGAGGAAAGGCGGTGGGAAATGTAAATTGCAGATTTATCTCCGATAATTTCATCAAAATTCTTGTACAGGCTGTATTCTGCCAATGCGTCAAGTGCAGCGGTAGGTTCGTCAAGAACGATAACAGGTGCGTTCTTGTATAACGCTCTTGCAAGTGCAAGTTTTTGCTTTTCGCCGCCCGAAAGGTCAACGCCGTCATCGTGGATAACCTTTAAAAGCTCGGTTGCAATACCGTCGGATAAGCTGTTCAATTTTTCTTCCATACCTGCCTTTACAGCACATTTCTCGGCTAATTTTGCATCTGTGTCACAAGGCGGTTTCATAGAAATATTTTCACTCATAGGAAATGCAAAAATTTCTACATTCTGAAAAACAGAGCAAAAAGCGTGTAATATTCATTTCGCTTGAAGCGCCGTATGTCAACGCCGTTAAGGAGAATTTCACCCTCGGTTACGTCATAAAGCCGAAGCAGAAGCTTAATAAAGGTAGTTTTTCCTGCACCGTTCTGACCGACAACTGCAAGCCTTTTACCTGCCTCAAATTTAAGGCTGAGATTTTTCAAAGCATAATTATCCGCACCCTTGTACTTATATGACACATTTTTAATTCAATTATATATCTGCCTGTTTGAGGTAACGGAACTGTATCATTTTCAAGCTCGCTTTCATAATCCATAAAGCTGCGGAAATCGTCCGTTTTCATTGACTGTTCTTTAAACTGACCGAGAGATTCAGAAATGCGGTAAGGGTCGAGGAAAAGGTCGAGGAAAGTCCCAGAAAGAGCGTGAAATTACCGATACTCATATCCGTATCAATAACGGAATAAATAAGTATAGCATAAACTGCTCCTTTAGAGATAATACCGATAAGATTGGAAAATGCGGCATTCTTCATCCATAGGTTTCGACTGTGTAAAATTTTACTTTGCTTTTCGTCAAGTATTTCGTGCTGTTTATCCGAAAGCCAGTTCTTCATACCGAAAAGACGTATATCCTTAGCGTAGTCAAAATCCTGTGTTGCACGCTCCATATAATTGATTTTTCTCCAAGTAGGAGCAAGCTTATCCCATACTTCTTTTTTGTCACGCTTAACGATATGTTTGAAAAACAGAAACTGCAAAAAGGACACAACCGTAAGAATTATTATAAGCTTCCAGTCGAGAGTTACAATAGTGGTAAGGGTTACCGCCATAAGAACTATATTTGTACCTATGCCGTAAACGGAATGCATCATACCCTCAACGCCGTTATTGTTGCCGCCTGTAGCCTGCGCCGCTTTTTCAGCCATATTCAGTATATCAGGGTTTTCCAACGTCTGATATTCCATTGAAAGCACCTTGCGTATACGCTCGCTTATCATTTTCATACGCACGTTTATCATATTAAACCATATTCTGTTATTCGCCAGAGTGTTAAGCCCCATAGCAATAAGCTCAATAATTGTTGTTATAATAAGTAACGATAACAATGGAGCAAAATCCTTTTCGGCAGAAGAAGCCTGACACTCTATAATATCAATAACGAACTTACCTATAAAGGTCCAGAGATACTGCATAAGAGAGCCTGTGAAAACACCAAGCAGCATAAGCCAAGGCAGAAAAGGCTTGTATTGACGGATTTTACCCAGTATGTAAACCGAATTTTTAAGTATGCCATATTCGGTGTGGAGTAAATTTTTCTCCTCTTTATTTTTCTTTTTCATCGGTCTTTTTCTCCTTGTAGGTATCATTTTTAAAGAATGGATTTTCCCGCCACTAGTTCTGATAATTAAAGTTGTTGGGACGGGTTAAGATAGTCATTGTAAATGTAAGGAAGGGTATCAGTGTATAATCTACAAGGTATTGATAAATTTTTTCATCTTCCTTTTCTCCGCCTTTCAGAGTTGCCTTCCGTATAAATTGAATTTGAGCATTTCCTTTATAATTTCCTTGGTATTATCACGGGAAATAGAAAGCTCGTGCATAAGCGTTTCAATCTTAAAGAAAATAGTTGTACTTCTTCCTGCAAGAAAATACATAACACGCAAGGCGTTAGGTATGCTGAGGAATTCGAAAAAAATCCATCGCACGCTTATCATAAGCCAGTACATCATCATAACCTTTTTCAGGTTCGTGCATTACAAGCATAAACGGCAGATTTGCGTTAAGCCTGCCGAAAATGAAACCTGAATCACGAAGATATAATGAGTAATTGCCATATTCCGAGGCTCTTACATTATCAGGAATGTTGCCGAATAGATTACAGCCACAGCATCCCATAACAGAGGCTCGTACCCGTTCATACGCATATTTCAAACGTTTTCTTTGAGTTTTGTTATCTTTCGACATATCATAAATTTCTATCATCGCACGTTCGTGAACGCTCATTACCTTTTCGGGAGCAAGTCCGAAAAGCTCATCTATAGTTACGCCGAGAAAATCTGCAATCACAGGCATAAGCTGAGGGTCGGGATAGCTTGAAATCTCCTACTTTGACACTGCCTGCGGAGATACCCCTACCTTATCTGCAAGCTGTTCCTGTGTTATGCCTTTTTCTTTGCGGATACGTTTCAGGATGCTGTTAAAGTTGTTGTCCATAAATGTTCCTCCCATTGTTTTATGTTATCGTTATTATATCACAATTTGAAGTTGAATTCAAGATAAGCATAGCTCATAAAATCAAGCTGTGCTTGATTGCTTGCTTAAAAACAAGCGGCGATTGCGATTTGCTTGGAAAAATCCAATTAAATGAAAATAACCTGCTGCACTGTTCTTGATAAACAGACTGCAACAGGTTATTTTAGTGTAGCTGTATAAAATGCCATAAAAACACAAAATCATAAATCTATTGCTTGGTTTCTGCACAATGGGACTTAATCATAGCCCTCGTGGCTACACTCCAGATTTTTCAGAAAAAATCGGAGTTGTCACAAACGCACGTTTTACGAATTAGGAATCTATCCTAATTCGCAAACTTTGCTTGCGGGGATATTTCCAGACCCTTTGAAAATCGGCAATACTGCTGAAAATGAAAAACGCCCAATAAGCAAAACTGCCGTCGTGTTATTAAAAACACAGCGGCAGTTTTATACTATACGAAATGGAGCGCGAACAAAAAATCACTTGTTTCCTGCTGATAGCTTTTGCTTCCAATCGCCCATTTCGCCAAGCTTATCTCCGATTGAGAAATAATTATACGGCGCATAAACGGCAGGACGGATTTTTGTTAAATCAATCTTTTTCATATCCATGTTTTCGTATTCTTTGTCTATCTGTATGTTCTTGATTTCTGCTAAAAATAAGTGTGCTCCGGAAAGTTCAATTATTCTTGTAACTTTACACTCATACGCCCAATGGCACTCGTCAATTATTGGAACATCAATAAGCTTACCTTGTTGATACCTATACTGAACAGAATTTTTCAATCCGTCTTCGCCGTTAGTATTTCCAAAATAATCGGCAAGCCAAAGATTATCCTCTGTAATCAGATTTGCTGAAAATTTCTTTTCCCGAATTATGTTTGTCTTTGTTAATTTAGATCCGCCAACTGTCATCATAAGGTGAGGACAGTTGTCAAATGAAAAGCCGAGCCAAGTAATAATACAAAAATTCGGAGTACCATCTTCGTTCTTTGTTCCGATTATGTACATAGGCTGAGGGCTGAAAACCCATTCAGGTGAGATGCTAATCTTGTCCATTTGTTCTTTCTCCAACGAAATCAGATGTAATTTAATTTCATTATATTATTATCTATTTTTTTATATTCAACGAAAGCGATATTTGCTTGTTATCCTTTAGCATAAGAGCCTTTTTCACCATATATCGTAATCTGACTTTCTATTTCTGCAAAAGCAGAAACTCTGATTAATCGCCTAATCGTATCTTCCTCATTATACCACTTCCTACCCGAAAAAGCAACCAAGCCAAAAGTTTTTCCGAAAATCTTTCCACTGTCCTGAAAATGATACAGCGGTTTATGTTACAATTAAATCATGGAACATTATGCAGATACTTAAAGACCGCAGTCACGTTAAGAAAATCAGTGAGAAATGTTATTCAATTCATAATACGGAAAAATCGGAAGTGTCAATTCTGAGATCATAAAAAAGTCTTGTGACCAGAACTTCCATTAACTCGAACCTCTTGTGATTAATCGTTGTTAAAATAAACAATTTCATCTACAAAAGTTTTAATAAGCAGCGATTTATTTTCTTCAGAAATCAGGGACAGGATGTTATGAAGCCAATATTTAATTTGATTG
>ERZ860023.56-NODE-56-length-69172-cov-2.538594_pt1 | contig 69172 bp, 65 predicted proteins | sample MGYA00509983_ERZ860023 | MGnify/ENA primary metagenome ERZ860023 (study PRJEB30046, sample SAMN00715180) | human gut metagenome | study: EMG produced TPA metagenomics assembly of the A metagenome-wide association study of gut microbiota in type 2...
GTTGCCCGTCTGGCCAGTGCTGACTTCGCTGACCCATCGTCAGCAACTTCCTCCCGCCGTGTATGTGTTGATCGACGCTATCGACACCACGCACCGCGCCCACGAACTGCCGTGTAATGCGGATTTCTGGCTCGCAGTACAGCAAGAGTTATTACCCCTGGTGAAAGCTATTGCCCCTTTTAGCGATCGTGCCGATCGCACCGTGGTTGCCGGGCAGAGTTTTGGTGGGCTTTCCGCGCTGTATGCCGGACTGCACTGGCCTGAACGCTTTGGCTGTGTATTAAGCCAGTCAGGATCGTACTGGTGGCCGCATCGGGGCGGGCAGCAAGAGGGCGTGTTACTTGAAAAGCTAAAAGCTGGTGAAGTTAGCGCCGAAGGTCTGCGCATTGTGCTGGAAGCGGGTATTCGCGAGCCGATGATCATGCGGGCCAATCAGGCGCTGTATGCGCAATTACACCCCATAAAAGAATCCATTTTCTGGCGTCAGGTTGACGGCGGACATGATGCGCTTTGTTGGCGCGGTGGCTTGATGCAGGGGCTAATCGACCTCTGGCAACCACTTTTCCATGACAGGAGTTGAATATGGCATTCAGTAATCCCTTCGATGATCCGCAGGGAGCGTTTTACATATTGCGCAATGCGCAGGGGCAATTCAGTCTGTGGCCGCAACAATGCGTCTTACCGGCAGGCTGGGACATTGTGTGTCAGCCGCAGTCACAGGCGTCCTGCCAGCAGTGGCTGGAAGCCCACTGGCGTACTCTGACACCGACGAATTTTACCCAGTTGCAGGAGGCACAATGAGCCAGCATTTACCTTTGGTCGCCGCACAGCCCGGCATCTGGATGGCAGAAAAACTGTCAGAATTACCCTCCGCCTGGAGCGTGGCGCATTACGTTGAGTTAACCGGAGAGGTTGATTCGCCATTACTGGCCCGCGCGGTGGTTGCCGGACTAGCGCAAGCAGATACGCTGCGGATGCGTTTTACGGAAGATAACGGCGAAGTCTGGCAGTGGGTCGATGATGCGCTGACGTTCGAACTGCCAGAAATTATCGACCTGCGAACCAACATTGATCCGCACGGTACTGCGCAGGCATTAATGCAGGCCGATTTGCAGCAAGATCTGCGCGTCGATAGCGGTAAACCACTGGTCTTTCATCAGCTCATTCAGGTGGCAGATAACCGCTGGTACTGGTATCAGCGTTATCACCATTTGCTGGTCGATGGCTTTAGTTTCCCGGCCATTACCCGCCAGATCGCCAATATTTACTGCACATGGCTGCGTGGCGAACCAACGCCTGCTTCGCCGTTTACGCCTTTCGCTGATGTAGTGGAAGAGTACCAGCAATACCGCGAAAGCGAAGCCTGGCAGCGTGATGCGGCATTCTGGGCAGAACAGCGTCGTCAACTGCCGCCGCCCGCGTCACTTTCTCCGGCACCTTTACCGGGGCGCAGCGCCTCGGCAGATATTCTGCGCCTGAAACTGGAATTTACCGACGGGGAATTCCGCCAGCTGGCTACGCAACTTTCAGGTGTGCAGCGTACCGATTTAGCCCTTGCGCTGGCGGCTTTGTGGCTGGGGCGATTGTGCAACCGCATGGACTACGCTGCCGGATTTATCTTTATGCGTCGACTGGGCTCGGCGGCGCTGACGGCTACCGGACCCGTGCTCACCGTTTTGCCGTTGGGTATTCACATTGCGGCGCAAGAAACGCTGCCGGAACTGGCAACCCGACTGGCAGCACAACTGAAAAAAATGCGTCGTCATCAACGTTACGATGCCGAACAAATTGTCCGTGACAGCGGGCGAGCGGCAGGTGATGAACCGCTGTTTGGTCCGGTACTCAATATCAAGGTATTTGATTACCAACTGGATATTCCTGGTGTTCAGGCGCAAACCCATACCCTGGCAACCGGTCCGGTTAATGACCTTGAACTGGCCCTGTTCCCGGATGTACACGGTGATTTGAGTATTGAGATCCTCGCCAATAAACAGCGTTACGATGAGCCAACGTTAATCCAGCATGCTGAACGCCTGAAAATGCTGATTGCCCAGTTCGCCGCGGATCCGGCGCTGTTGTGCGGCGATGTCGATATTATGCTGCCAGGTGAGTATGCGCAGCTGGCGCAGCTCAACGCCACTCAGGTTGAGATTCCAGAAACCACGCTTAGCGCGCTGGTGGCAGAACAAGCGGCAAAAACACCGGATGCTCCGGCGCTGGCAGATGCGCGTTACCTGTTCAGCTATCGGGAAATGCGCGAGCAGGTGGTGGCGCTGGCGAATCTGCTGCGTGAGCGCGGCGTTAAACCAGGGGACAGCGTGGCGGTGGCACTACCGCGCTCGGTCTTTTTGACCCTGGCACTCCATGCGATAGTTGAAGCTGGAGCGGCCTGGCTACCGCTGGATACCGGCTATCCGGACGATCGCCTGAAAATGATGCTGGAAGATGCGCGTCCGTCGCTGTTAATTACCACCGACGATCAACTGCCGCGCTTTAGCGATGTTCCCAATTTAACAAGCCTTTGCTATAACGCCCCGCTTACACCGCAGGGCAGTGCGCCGCTGCAACTTTCACAACCGCATCACACGGCTTATATCATCTTTACCTCTGGCTCCACCGGCAGGCCGAAAGGGGTAATGGTCGGGCAGACGGCTATCGTCAACCGCCTGCTTTGGATGCAAAATCATTATCCGCTTACAGGCGAAGATGTCGTTGCCCAAAAAACGCCGTGCAGTTTTGATGTCTCGGTGTGGGAGTTTTTCTGGCCGTTTATCGCAGGGGCAAAACTGGTGATGGCTGAACCGGAAGCGCACCGCGACCCGCTCGCTATGCAGCAATTCTTTGCCGAATATGGCGTAACGACCACGCACTTTGTGCCGTCGATGCTGGCGGCATTTGTTGCCTCGCTGACGCCGCAAACCGCTCGCCAGAGTTGCGCGACGTTGAAACAGGTTTTCTGTAGTGGTGAGGCCTTACCGGCTGATTTATGCCGCGAATGGCAACAGTTAACTGGCGCGCCGTTGCATAATCTATATGGCCCGACGGAAGCGGCGGTAGATGTCAGCTGGTATCCGGCTTTTGGCGAGGAACTGGCACAGGTGCGCGGCAGCAGTGTGCCGATTGGTTATCCGGTATGGAATACGGGTCTGCGTATTCTTGATGCGATGATGCATCCGGTGCCGCCGGGTGTGGCGGGTGATCTCTATCTCACTGGCATTCAACTGGCGCAGGGCTATCTCGGACGCCCCGATCTGACCGCCAGCCGCTTTATTGCCGATCCTTTTGCCCCAGGTGAACGGATGTACCGTACCGGAGACGTTGCCCGCTGGCTGGATAACGGCGCGGTGGAGTACCTCGGGCGCAGTGATGATCAGCTAAAAATTCGCGGGCAGCGTATCGAACTGGGCGAAATCGATCGCGTGATGCAGGCGCTGCCGGATGTCGAACAAGCCGTTACCCACGCCTGTGTGATTAACCAGGCGGCTGCCACCGGTGGTGATGCGCGTCAATTGGTGGGCTATCTGGTGTCGCAATCGGGCCTGCCGTTGGATACCAGCGCATTGCAGGCGCAGCTTCGTGAAACATTGCCACCACATATGGTACCGGTGGTTCTGCTGCAACTTCCACAGTTACCACTTAGCGCCAACGGCAAGCTGGATCGCAAAGCCTTACCGTTGCCTGAACTGAAGGCACAAGCGCCAGGGCGTGCGCCGAAAGCGGGCAGTGAAACGATTATCGCCGCGGCATTCTCGTCGTTGCTGGGGTGTGACGTGCAGGATGCCGATGCTGATTTCTTCGCGCTTGGCGGTCATTCGCTACTGGCAATGAAACTGGCAGCGCAGTTAAGTCGGCAGGTTGCCCGCCAGGTGACGCCGGGGCAAGTGATGGTCGCGTCAACTGTCGCCAAACTGGCAACGATTATTGATGCTGAAGAAGACAGCACCCGGCGTATGGGATTCGAAACCATTCTGCCGTTGCGTGAAGGTAATGGCCCGACGCTGTTTTGTTTCCATCCTGCGTCCGGTTTTGCCTGGCAGTTCAGCGTGCTCTCGCGTTATCTCGATCCACAATGGTCGATTATCGGCATTCAGTCACCGCGCCCCAATGGCCCCATGCAGACGGCGGCAAACCTGGATGAAGTCTGCGAAGCGCATCTGGCAACGTTACTTGAACAACAACCGCATGGCCCTTATTACCTGCTGGGGTATTCCCTTGGCGGTACGCTGGCGCAGGGTATTGCGGCGCGACTGCGTGCCCGTGGCGAACAGGTGGCATTTCTTGGCTTGCTGGATACCTGGCCGCCAGAAACGCAAAACTGGCAGGAAAAAGAAGCTAATGGTCTGGACCCGGAAGTGCTGGCGGAGATTAACCGCGAACGCGAGGCCTTCCTGGCAGCACAGCAGGGAAGTACTTCAACGGAGTTGTTTACCACCATTGAAGGCAACTACGCTGATGCTGTGCGCCTGCTGACGACTGCTCATAGCGTACCGTTTGACGGTAAAGCGACGCTGTTTGTTGCTGAACGCACACTTCAGGAAGGTATGAGTCCCGAACGCGCCTGGTCGCCGTGGATAGCGGAGCTGGATATCTATCGTCAGGATTGTGCGCATGTGGATATTATCTCTCCAGGGACGTTTGAAAAAATTGGGCCGATTATTCGCGCAACGCTAAACAGGTAAATTAATATTATTTATAAACCCATAATTACAGAAAATAATTATGGGTTTTTTATTTGTTTGATTTATAGGTTTGATGAATATTTCTCTTAAATAGAGTGAATGTTGCATTCAGTGGAAGGAATTTACAAACTTCAGCTTCGGATAATTATCACCAACTGGTAAAGTGAGCGCCGTGGAGATTTCCCCCTATTGGACTCATTTTCAGGTTATACCCCATGTCATCACTGAATATTAAACAGGGAAGTGACGCTCATTTTCCCGATTATCCTCTGGCGTCGCCCAGTAATAATGAAATTGATTTACTTAATCTAATCTCAGTTTTATGGCGGGCCAAAAAAACGGTCATGGCGGTCGTTTTTGCGTTTGCCTGCGCAGGCTTGCTGATCTCTTTCATCCTGCCGCAAAAATGGACTAGCGCGGCGGTTGTCACGCCTCCAGAACCTGTTCAGTGGCAAGAGTTGGAGAAATCATTCACTAAGCTTCGTGTGCTGGATCTGGATATCAAAATTGATCGTACAGAAGCATTTAACCTGTTTATCAAGAAGTTTCAGTCGGTTAGCTTGCTGGAAGAGTACCTGCGTTCATCACCTTATGTGATGGACCAATTAAAAGAGGCGAAAATCGACGAACTGGATTTGCATCGCGCAATTGTCGCATTGAGCGAAAAAATGAAAGCGGTTGATGACAATGCCAGTAAGAAAAAAGATGAACCGTCACTGTATACCTCCTGGACGCTAAGTTTTACCGCGCCAACCAGTGAAGAGGCGCAGACCGTTTTGAGCGGGTATATCGATTATATCTCTACGTTGGTGGTGAAAGAGTCGCTAGAAAACGTCCGTAATAAACTGGAGATCAAAACCCAGTTTGAAAAAGAAAAACTGGCTCAGGATCGCATTAAAACGAAAAATCAACTTGATGCAAACATTCAGCGCCTCAATTATTCACTCGACATTGCCAACGCGGCAGGAATTAAAAAGCCCGTTTACAGTAATGGTCAGGCCGTTAAAGATGACCCCGATTTTTCTATTTCTCTCGGTGCAGACGGTATTGAACGCAAACTGGAAATAGAAAAAGCGGTCACTGACGTTGCGGAACTGAACGGTGAATTACGTAATCGTCAGTATCTTGTTGAGCAGTTAACAAAAGCAAATATCAACGATGTGAATTTTACGCCGTTTAAATATCAGTTAAGCCCGTCATTGCCAGTGAAAAAAGACGGTCCGGGTAAGGCGATTATTGTGATCCTTTCCGCGCTGATCGGCGGGATGGTGGCTTGTGGTAGCGTGTTATTGCGCTATGCGATGGCATCCAGAAAACAGGATGCCATGATGGCAGACCACTTAGTTTAACTATTTGCGGTTGAAGGTGCCGTTCGTCCGAGCGGCACCACAAGCGGCGTTCCGGCTACCGGATCGTCAATGATCATGCAGCGCAGACCATAAATGCGCTCAATCAGTTCAGCAGTGACAATCTCCTTCGGCGCTCCCTGAGCAACAATTTTCCCTTCTCGCAATGCAATCAAATGGCTGGCGTAACGACAGGCCTGATTAAGATCGTGCAGCACCGCCGCCAGGGTATAGCCTTTTTCGCGGTTCAGTTCGCTTAACAACTCCAGCAAATCAATCTGATGACTGATATCCAGCCAGGTCGTGGGTTCGTCGAGCAGCATAATTGCCGTTTCCTGGGCCAGCACCATCGCGATCCACGCTCGCTGGCGTTGTCCGCCAGAAAGGGTATCCACGCTTTGATCTGCCAGATGAGTTATTCCCGTGGCCTGCATCGCTTTCGTTACCGCTTCTTCATCTTCTTTGCGCCAGCGGGTAAACAGCGGTTGATGCGGGTAACGCCCACGCGCCACCAGCTCCTGCACGGTGATATCGCCCGGCGTGGTAGCATTTTGCGCCAACAGACCAATCCGGCGTGCAACTTCTTTACTGGCGTAATGTTGAATGTGCTCGCCATCCAGCCAGACATGCCCATGAGCAGGCGTCATCAGGCGGCTTAAGGTACGCAGCAACGTGGATTTACCGCAGCCATTTGGCCCGATAATTGCCGTGAAGTGACCATCAGGTATTTCTACAGTCAGATTTTCCGCAACGGTATATTTGCCATATCCCAGGGTTAACTGTTCGCCACGCAAACGGGCTACTGATTCGGTCATTTTTTGCGAGACTCCTGAATTAACAAGACGATAAGGTAAATACCGCCGAGGCTGACGGTAACGACGCCAACCGGAAGTTGATACGGCATAAACAGTTGTTGGGCGCAGAGATCGGCCGCCAGCAGTAACAGCGCTCCGCACAGCGCCGCCTGGGTTAGCCCCCAGCGAGCGGTGCCGCTAATGCGTCGGGCAATGTGCGGCGCGACTAAAGCAATAAAAGAAATCGGCCCGGCAAGCGCCGTTGCCGCAGCGGTAAGCACCACTGCAACCAGCATCATTAACAGACGCGAACGTTCGACGCTGACGCCCAGCGCGCAGGCGGTATCATCGCCCATCTCCAGCAAGCGCATTCGCCGCACCAGCAAGGCGGCGGCAATGAGCATCAATATAATGATGGGTGCGGAAGGCGAAGTTTTTGCCCACGTCAGGCCGTTGAGCGATCCGGCATTCCACAAACCTGCTGTTAGCGCCGTTTCTAAAGACGCTTTCAGCAACAGCCAGGTATTAAAGGCCACCAGCATGGCGCGAACGCCGATACCGATAATAATCAACCGAAAGGTGTCGATGCCGTTACGCCAGGCGAGCAGCCAGACCAACAGCGAAGTGACAATGCCGCCCACCATTGCTGCCAGCGCGATAGCCGTAGGTCCTGACCAAACAGCACCATCGCCACCAGCACGCCGCTCCACGCCCCGGTGTTAAAGCCCATTACGTCAGGGCTGCCGAGCGGGTTACGCATCAGCGACTGAAAAATCGCACCGCTGACGCCCAGTGCCGCGCCAATCAACAGCGCCATCAGCACGCGTGGTAAACGCCATTCGGTGACCACCATCGTCATACTGCGCGGCGCATCGCCCATCAGCGCGGCGAATACCTGCGAGGTGTCCAGCGTGACGGCACCGCTGCGTAATCCCCAGATACCTGCAACCACACAGGCGGAAACCAGCAGCAAACAGGTGATGAGTAATCGGCGAGAGACGTAAATCATGCACCACCTCGCGTTTTACGTCGCACGAGGAAGATCAGCACCGGTGCACCAATAAACGCACTGACCACAGAAACGCGCAACTCGCCGGGCACAATCACCCGCCCGATGATATCGGCAAACAGCAGCAGGGCAGGGGTGGCGAGTAGCGTGACGGGCAGCGACCAGCGATGATCGGCACCTACCAGCCAGCGCGCCATGTGCGGCATCATCAGGCCGATAAAGGCAATCGGGCCAACTACCGCCGTCGCACTACCACAAAGCACGGTAATCGCCAGCAGACCAATCAACTGTGTGCGCGCCACGCGACTGCCCAGCGCCGTCGCGGTGTCGCTGCCGAGGCTTAAACTGTTCAGCGCGCGGCTCAGTAATAGCGCGGTTGCTCCGGCGATCAGCACCGGGATCAGCACCACTTTTAAGGTATGTAGATTGCGAATATCCAGCGAACCGGCTTGCCAGAAACGCAACTGATCGTAGACGTCAGGATTAAGCAGGGCGATGCCGCTGGTCAGCCCTTCCAGCACCGCCGCCAGCGCCACGCCCGCCAGGGTTAAACGCACCGGACTTAACTGCCCGCCGCCCTGGCTGCCGGTAAAGGCAACAATCAACGAGGCCACCAGCGCCCCGGCGAAGGCCATCGCCAGTTGTTCCTGCGCGGATGAGTAACCAAACAGCGCCGCACCCAGCACAATGGCAAAGCTGGCTCCGGCATTCACGCCAAGCAAGCCGGGGTCGGCAAGTGGATTTCGGGTGAGGGTTTGCATCAACGCCCCGGCAAGGCCAAGCGCGCCGCCTGCAAGTAAACCGGCAAGGGTGCGCGGCAGTCGCGCGTCGAGCACGATGGTGCAGTCGGCGCTCTGGCAGGTGCCGGAGAGGGCCTCCAGCACTACGGAAGCGGGGAGTGATTTTGCCCCAATGAGCAGGCTTAATGCCGTCGCGATAATCAGTAATAACAGCAATCCGGGCACGGCAATGGCGCGTGTCACGGCAACAGAACCAGACATACGAACTTCCATGATAATGAAATTAATTATCGTTATCGATCTTATTTGGATATGTTAGCATGTGCAGCCTAAGAATAGGTATTTAAAATATTTGATGGCAAGGCATTGTAATGAATAAACAATCCTGGCTGCTTAACCTCAGCCTGTTGAAAACGCACCCGGCGTTTCGCGCAGTATTCCTCGCTCGTTTTATCTCAATTGTGTCTCTGGGTTTGCTCGGCGTCGCGGTGCCGGTGCAGATCCAGATGATGACGCATTCTACCTGGCAGGTGGGGCTTTCGGTGACGCTGACCGGCGGCGCGATGTTTGTTGGCCTGATGGTTGGCGGTGTGCTGGCGGATCGCTATGAGCGCAAAAAAGTGATTTTGCTGGCGCGCGGCACCTGTGGCATTGGCTTCATTGGACTGTGCCTTAATGCACTGCTGCCGGAGCCGTCATTGCTGGCAATCTATTTACTTGGTTTATGGGATGGTTTTTTCGCATCGCTTGGCGTTACGGCGCTATTGGCGGCGACACCAGCACTGGTAGGGCGTGAAAACTTAATGCAGGCCGGGGCGATCACCATGTTGACCGTGCGTCTGGGGTCGGTGATTTCGCCCATGATTGGCGGTTTACTGCTGGCGACTGGCGGCGTGGCCTGGAACTACGGGCTGGCGGCGGCGGGCACGTTTATTACCTTGCTACCGTTGTTAAGCCTTCCGGCACTGCCACCGCCACCGCAGCCGCGTGAGCATCCGTTGAAATCATTACTGGCAGGATTTCGTTTTCTGCTCGCCAGCCCGCTGGTAGGAGGGATTGCGCTGCTGGGTGGTTTATTGACGATGGCGAGCGCGGTGCGGGTACTGTATCCGGCGCTGGCTGACAACTGGCAGATGTCGGCGGCACAGATTGGTTTTCTCTACGCGGCGATCCCGCTCGGCGCGGCTATTGGTGCGTTAACCAGCGGGAAGCTGGCACATAGTGCGCGACCAGGGTTATTGATGCTGCTCTCCACGCTGGGATCGTTCCTCGCCATTGGTCTGTTTGGCCTGATGCCGATGTGGATTTTAGGCGTGGTTTGTCTGGCGCTGTTCGGCTGGTTGAGTGCGGTCAGCTCGTTGCTGCAATACACAATGCTGCAAACGCAAACCCCGGAAGCGATGTTAGGGCGGATTAACGGTTTGTGGACGGCACAAAACGTGACGGGCGATGCCATAGGCGCGGCGCTGCTGGGCGGTTTGGGCGCGATGATGACACCGGTTGCTTCCGCAAGCGCGAGCGGTTTTGGTTTGTTGATTATCGGCGTGTTGTTATTGCTGGTGCTGGTGGAGTTGCGACGTTTTCGCCAGACGCCGCCGCAGGTGACAGCGTCTGACGGTTAATGCTTAAAACAGCGCCTTAAGTCGTTCCAGCACTTGCATGGCGCTGTAGTAATCCAGACGGAACGTCTCGGTTCCCAGCGCATAAACCTGCTTGTTTTGTACTGCAGGCAGGTGCGCGAGCAGCGGATTAGCATAAATAGCATCGGCATCTTTCTGATCACCAGCGAACAGGAATAGCGATTCACCGTTTAACCCAGCAGCCAGATTTTCCCCACCAAGCTGAATGATGTCATGGCGTTTGCCCTGGCTTTGGCTGGCGTTTAAGCCTGCGGGCAACTTCGCCAGCGTAAAGCCGAGTTGTTCCAGCATCTGCCCTTGTGCTGATTCCGGCGTCCAGAGATTGGCACTGTGTGCAGCGGCGGTATAGACAATGGCAGTGACCGGCTGCGGCGGTAATTTGATTTGCTCTTTCGCCGCCGCCAGTTGCTTATCAAACTGTGCAATCCGCTCTGCCGCTTGTTTCTCATGCCCGGTAATTTCGCCAAGTTGCGTTAACAGCGACTGCCAGCTTTTGTCGTCGTAATTGATGATTAATGTCGGGGCGATGGTGGAAAGCTGATCATACAGTGCCAGCGCCGAATCCCCGCCGGTTGCGCTAATTAAAATCAGATCCGGCATTTGCGCGGCAACGGCTTCGGCGCTCGGTTCGCCGATATAGAGCCGTTGCAGTTTGCGTTCTTTCGCCACCTTGCTCCACTGGCGTAAAAAGCCCTGGTCATCCGCGACGCGGTTATTCGGCGTGGTCGCGCCGCTGGCGATCACCGGAGCATCAATCGCCAGCAGTGAGCCGGTCAGGGTGACGCTGGTGGAAACAATACGCTGCGGCTGGCTTTCCAGTGTATGTGTGCCACGGCTGTCAGTAATCTGACGCGGCCAGTCAGCGGCCTGAACTGCGGCTATTCCTGAAAGCAAAAGTCCTGTTAATAGAAGGGCGTTGCGGTAGAGCGGGGCGAGTCTCACAAATCAGCTTCCTGTTATTAATAAGGTTAAGGGCGTAATGACAAATTCGACAAAGCGCACAATCCGTCCCCTCGCCCCTTTGGGGAGAGGGTTAGGGTGAGGGGAACCCGCGCCCCCCCCCCCCCCCCCCCCCCCCCCCAGCCAGCACTGGTGCGAACATTAACCCTCACCCCAGCCCTCACCCTGGAAGGGAGAGGGGGCAGAACGGCGCAGGACATCACATTGCGCTTATGCGAATCCATCAATAATGCTTCTCATTTTCATTGTAACCACAACCAGATGCAACCCCGAGTTGCAGATTGCGTTACCTCAAGAGTTGACATAGTGCGCGTTTGCTTTTAGGTTAGCGACCGAAAATATAAATGATAATCATTATTAAAGCCTTTATCATTTTGTGGAGGATGATATGGATACGTCACTGGCTGAGGAAGTACAGCAGACCATGGCAACACTTGCGCCCAATCGCTTTTTCTTTATGTCGCCGTACCGCAGTTTTACGACGTCAGGATGTTTCGCCCGCTTCGATGAACCGGCTGTGAACGGGGATTCGCCCGACAGTCCCTTCCAGCAAAAACTCGCCGCGCTGTTTGCCGATGCCAAAGCGCAGGGCATCAAAAATCCGGTGATGGTCGGGGCGATTCCCTTCGATCCACGTCAGCCTTCGTCGCTGTATATTCCCGAATCCTGGCAGTCGTTCTCCCGCCAGGAAAAACAGACCTCAGCCCGCCGTTTTACCCGCAGCCAGTCGCTGAACGTGGTGGAACGCCAGGCAATTCCTGAACAAACCACGTTTGAACAGATGGTTGCCCGCGCCGCCGCACTTACCGCCACGCCGCAGGTCGACAAAGTGGTGTTGTCACGATTGATTGATATCACCACTGACGCCGCCATTGATAGTGGCGTATTGCTGGAACGGTTGATTGCGCAAAACCCGGTTAGTTACAACTTCCATGTCCCGCTGGCTGATGGTGGCGTCCTGCTGGGGGCCAGCCCGGAACTGCTGCTACGTAAAGACGGCGAGCGTTTTAGCTCCATTCCGTTAGCCGGTTCCGCGCGTCGTCAGCCGGATGAAGTGCTCGATCGCGAAGCGGGTAATCGTCTGCTGGCGTCAGAAAAAGATCGCCATGAACATGAACTGGTGACTCAGGCGATGAAAGAGGTACTGCGCGAACGCAGTAGTGAGTTACACGTTCCCTCCTCTCCACAATTGATTACCACGCCGACGCTGTGGCATCTCGCAACTCCCTTTGAAGGTAAAGCGAATTCGCAAGAAAACGCACTGACTCTGGCCTGTCTGCTGCATCCAACCCCCGCGCTGAGCGGTTTCCCGCATCAGGCCGCGACCCAGGTTATTGCTGAACTGGAGCCATTCGACCGCGAACTGTTTGGCGGCATTGTGGGTTGGTGTGACAGCGAAGGTAACGGCGAATGGGTGGTGACCATCCGCTGCGCGAAGCTGCGGGAAAATCAGGTGCGTCTGTTTGCCGGAGCGGGGATTGTGCCTGCGTCGTCACCGTTGGGTGAGTGGCGCGAAACAGGCGTCAAACTTTCTACCATGTTGAACGTTTTTGGATTGCATTAAGGAGCGAGGATGAGCATTCCATTCACCCGCTGGCCGGAAGAGTTTGCCCGTCGCTATCGGGAAAAAGGCTACTGGCAGGATTTGCCGCTGACCGACATTCTGACTCGCCACGCTGCGAGTGACAGCATCGCGGTTATCGACGGCGAGCGACAGTTGAGTTACCGGGAGCTGAATCAGGCGGCGGATAACCTCGCGTGTAGTTTACGCCGTCAGGGCATTAAACCTGGTGAAACCGCGCTGGTACAACTGGGTAACGTCGCTGAATTGTATATTACCTTTTTCGCGCTGCTGAAACTGGGCGTTGCGCCGGTGCTGGCGTTGTTCAGCCATCAGCGTAGTGAACTGAACGCCTATGCCAGCCAGATTGAACCCGCATTGCTGATTGCCGATCGCCAACATGCGCTGTTTAGCGGGGATGATTTCCTCAATACTTTCGTCACAGAACATTCCTCCATTCGCGTGGTGCAACTGCACAACGACAGCGGTGAGCATAACTTGCAGGATGCGATTAACCATCCGGCTGAGGATTTTACTGCCACGCCATCACCTGCTGATGAAGTGGCCTATTTCCAGCTTTCCGGCGGCACCACCGGCACACCGAAACTGATCCCGCGCACTCATAACGACTACTACTACAGCGTGCGTCGTAGCGTCGAGATTTGTCAGTTCACACAACAGACACGCTACCTGTGCGCGATCCCGGCGGCTCATAACTACGCCATGAGTTCGCCGGGAGCGCTGGGCGTCTTTCTTGCCGGAGGAACGGTTGTTCTGGCGGCCGATCCCAGCGCCACGCTTTGCTTCCCATTGATTGAAAAACATCAGGTGAACGTCACCGCGCTGGTGCCACCGGCAGTCAGCCTGTGGTTGCAGGCGCTGACCGAAGGTGAAAGCCGGGCGCAGCTTGCCTCGCTGAAACTGTTACAGGTCGGCGGCGCACGTCTTTCAGCCACCCTTGCGGCGCGTATTCCCGCTGAGATTGGCTGCCTGTTGCAGCAGGTGTTTGGCATGGCGGAAGGGCTGGTGAACTACACCCGACTTGATGATAGCGCGGAGAAAATTATCCATACCCAGGGTTACCCAATGTGTCCGGACGATGAAGTATGGGTTGCTGATGCTGAAGGAAATCCACTGCCGCAAGGGGAAGTTGGACGCCTGATGACGCGCGGGCCGTACACCTTCCGCGGTTATTACAAAAGTCCGCAGCACAATGCCAGTGCCTTTGATGCCAACGGTTTTTACTGTTCCGGCGATCTGATCTCTATTGATCCAGAGGGTTACATCACCGTGCAGGGGCGCGAGAAAGATCAGATCAACCGTGGCGGCGAGAAGATCGCTGCCGAAGAGATCGAAAACCTGCTGCTGCGCCATCCGGCGGTGATCTATGCCGCACTGGTGAGCATGGAAGATGAGCTGATGGGCGAAAAAAGCTGTGCTTATCTGGTGGTAAAAGAGCCGCTGCGCGCGGTGCAGGTGCGTCGTTTCCTGCGTGAACAGGGTATTGCCGAATTTAAATTACCGGATCGCGTGGAGTGTGTGGATTCACTTCCGCTGACGGCGGTCGGGAAAGTCGATAAAAAACAATTACGTCAGTGGCTGGCGTCACGCGCATCAGCCTGAAGGAGAGAACACGATGGCTATTCCAAAATTACAGGCTTACGCACTGCCGGAGTCTCACGATATTCCGCAGAATAAAGTTGACTGGGCCTTTGAACCGCAACGTGCCGCGTTGTTAATCCATGATATGCAGGACTATTTTGTCAGCTTCTGGGGCGAGAACTGCCCGATGATGGAGCAGGTGATCGCGAATATTGCTGCGCTGCGCGACTACTGCAAACAGCACAATATCCCGGTTTATTACACCGCCCAGCCGAAAGAGCAGAGCGATGAAGATCGGGCGCTGTTGAATGATATGTGGGGGCCGGGCCTGACCCGTTCGCCGGAACAGCAAAAGGTGGTGGATCGACTGACGCCAGATGCCGACGACACGGTGCTGGTGAAGTGGCGCTACAGCGCGTTTCATCGTTCTCCGCTGGAGCAAATGCTCAAAGAGAGTGGACGTAACCAGCTGATTATTACCGGGGTATATGCCCACATTGGCTGTATGACCACCGCAACCGACGCATTTATGCGCGATATTAAACCGTTTATGGTGGCGGATGCGCTGGCCGATTTCAGCCGTGACGAGCATTTGATGTCGCTGAAATATGTGGCCGGACGTTCTGGCCGGGTGGTGATGACCGAAGAATTACTGCCAGCACCTATCCCCGCCAGCAAAGCGGCGCTGCGTGAGGTGATCCTGCCGTTGCTGGACGAGTCCGATGAACCGTTCGATGACGACAACCTGATCGACTACGGTCTGGATTCGGTGCGCATGATGGCGCTGGCGGCGCGCTGGCGCAAAGTGCATGGCGATATCGACTTTGTCATGCTGGCGAAAAACCCGACCATCGACGCCTGGTGGAAGCTACTCTCCCGCGAGGTGAAATAATGGATTTCAGCGGTAAAAATGTCTGGGTAACTGGCGCGGGGAAAGGTATCGGCTACGCCACGGCGCTGGCGTTTGTTGAAGCGGGAGCGAAAGTTACAGGTTTTGATCAAGCGTTCACTCAGGAGCAATATCCCTTTGCGACCGAAGTGATGGATGTTGCCGATGCTGCGCAGGTGGCGCAGGTATGTCAGAGACTGTTAGCTGAAACGGAGCGACTGGACGTGCTGGTCAATGCGGCGGGAATTTTGCGCATGGGCGCGACCGATCAGCTCAGTAAAGAGGACTGGCAGCAGACTTTTGCGGTTAACGTCGGCGGTGCGTTTAACCTGTTCCAGCAAACCATGAACCAGTTTCGCCGTCAGCGGGGCGGGGCGATTGTCACTGTGGCGTCCGACGCCGCGCACACGCCGCGTATTGGCATGAGTGCTTATGGCGCATCGAAAGCGGCGCTGAAAAGCCTGGCGTTGAGCGTCGGGCTGGAACTGGCGGGTAGCGGCGTGCGCTGTAATGTGGTTTCGCCGGGCTCCACCGACACCGATATGCAACGCACGCTGTGGGTGAGCGATGACGCCGAAGAACAGCGTATTCGCGGCTTTGGCGAGCAGTTTAAACTCGGCATTCCGCTGGGGAAAATCGCCCGTCCACAAGAGATCGCCAACACGATTTTGTTCCTCGCCTCTGACCTCGCCAGCCATATCACCCTACAGGATATTGTGGTCGATGGCGGCTCAACGCTGGGGGCATAAGCATGATCTGGAAACGCCATTTAACGCTCGACGAACTGAACGCCACCAGCGATAACACAATGGTGGCGCATCTGGGAATTGTGTATACCCGTCTGGGCGATGATGTGCTGGAAGCCGAAATGCCGGTTGATACCCGTACTCATCAGCCGTTCGGTTTACTACATGGCGGCGCGTCGGCGGCGCTGGCGGAAACGCTGGGATCGATGGCCGGATTTATGATGACCCGCGACGGACAGTGTGTGGTAGGCACAGAACTTAATGCAACACACCATCGCCCGGTGTCTGAGGGAAAGGTACGCGGCGTCTGCCAGCCGCTGCATCTTGGTCGGCAAAATCAGAGCTGGGAAATCGTCGTTTTCGATGAACAGGGGCGGCGTTGCTGCACTTGTCGGCTGGGTACGGCAGTTTTGGGATGAACCCGACAGAATTAGATGAGATTGCAGGAAAACTCGGTTAACGGAGTGATCGAGTTAACATTGTTAAGTTAAATATTGGTTTCAACTCCGATTTACATGGTTGCTGTGTTGTTAAATTGTACAAAGATGTTATAGAAACAAAATGTAACATCTCTATGGACACGCACACGGATAACAACTATGAACAAATCAGGGAAATACCTCGTCTGGACAGTGCTCTCTGTAATGGGAGCATTTGCTCTGGGATACATTGCTTTAAATCGTGGGGAACAGATCAACGCGCTGTGGATTGTGGTGGCGTCGGTCTGTATCTATCTGATCGCTTACCGTTTTTATGGGCTGTATATCGCCAAAAATGTGCTGGCGGTTGACCCGACGCGTATGACGCCAGCGGTGCGCCATAACGACGGGCTGGACTATGTGCCGACGGACAAGAAAGTGCTGTTCGGTCACCATTTTGCGGCCATTGCCGGAGCAGGTCCGCTGGTGGGGCCGGTACTGGCGGCGCAAATGGGCTACCTGCCGGGGATGATCTGGCTGCTCGCTGGGGTGGTTCTCGCCGGTGCGGTGCAGGATTTCATGGTGCTGTTTGTTTCTACGCGTCGTGACGGTCGCTCGCTGGGTGAGCTGGTCAAAGAAGAGATGGGGCCAACCGCCGGGGTGATTGCGCTGGTGGCCTGCTTTATGATCATGGTCATTATCCTTGCCGTGCTGGCGATGATCGTGGTGAAAGCCCTGACTCATAGCCCGTGGGGAACATATACCGTTGCGTTCACCATTCCGCTGGCGCTGTTTATGGGGATCTACCTGCGCTATCTGCGTCCGGGGCGTATTGGCGAAGTGTCGGTGATTGGCCTGGTATTCCTGATTTTCGCCATTATCTCTGGCGGCTGGGTGGCAGAAAGTCCGACCTGGGCACCGTACTTTGACTTTACCGGCGTGCAGTTGACCTGGATGCTGGTGGGTTACGGTTTTGTGGCGGCGGTGCTGCCGGTGTGGTTACTGCTGGCCCCGCGTGACTACCTCTCTACCTTCCTGAAAATCGGGACTATCGTCGGTCTGGCGGTAGGCATTTTGATTATGCGCCCGACGCTGACCATGCCTGCGCTGACCAAATTTGTCGATGGCACTGGCCCGGTATGGACCGGTAACCTGTTCCCGTTCCTGTTTATCACCATCGCCTGTGGCGCGGTGTCTGGCTTCCATGCGCTGATCTCTTCTGGGACCACGCCGAAGATGCTGGCGAACGAAGGGCAGGCGTGCTTTATCGGCTACGGTGGGATGTTAATGGAATCCTTCGTGGCGATTATGGCGCTGGTTTCCGCCTGTATCATCGATCCGGGCGTGTATTTGCCATGAACAGCCCGATGGCGGTGCTGGCTCCGGCAGGGACGGCGGATGTGGTCGCTTCTGCCGCGCAGGTGGTGAGTAGCTGGGGCTTTAGCATTACACCAGATACGCTAAACCAGATTGCCAGCGAAGTGGGTGAACAGTCGATCATTTCCCGTGCGGGCGGTGCGCCGACGCTGGCGGTGGGGATGGCCTACATTCTGCACGGCGCGCTGGGCGGCATGATGGATGTGGCGTTCTGGTATCACTTCGCCATTTTGTTTGAAGCACTGTTTATTCTGACGGCGGTGGATGCAGGTACGCGTGCTGCGCGCTTTATGTTGCAGGATCTGCTGGGCGTGGTGTCTCCTGGCCTGAAGCGGACCGATTCACTGCCTGCTAACCTGCTGGCAACGGCGCTGTGCGTACTGGCGTGGGGCTACTTCCTCCATCAGGGTGTGGTCGATCCGCTGGGCGGTATTAACACTCTGTGGCCGCTGTTTGGTATTGCCAACCAGATGCTGGCAGGGATGGCGCTGATGCTCTGTGCCGTGGTGTTGTTCAAGATGAAACGTCAACGTTACGCCTGGGTGGCGCTGGTACCAACGGCCTGGCTGCTGATTTGTACCCTGACCGCTGGCTGGCAGAAAGCGTTTAGCCCGGATGCGAAAGTCGGCTTCCTGGCCATTGCTAATAAGTTCCAGGCAATGATCGACAGCGGCAACATTCCGTCGCAATATACTGAGTCACAGCTGGCGCAACTGGTGTTCAACAACCGTCTGGATGCCGGGTTAACCATCTTCTTTATGGTGGTCGTGGTGGTTCTGGCACTGTTCTCGATTAAGACGGCACTTGCGGCATTGAAAGAGCCGAAGCCAACGGCGAAAGAAACGCCGTATGAGCCAATGCCGGAAAATGTCGAGGAGATCGTGGCGCAGGCAAAAGGCGCACACTAAAGTCAGAGTGAGGGAGAATGTTGGCGAATGTTGGCATGGCGCCGAGGGTTCCCCCTCACCCTCTCCCCGATGGGGCGAGGGGACTGACCGAGCGCGTTGATAGCATTTGTAGGCCGGATAAGGCGTTCACGCCGCATCCGGCACTCTTTCAGCAACATGGTTAGCGGAGGCCAAGATGTTTGATTCACTGGCAAAAGCCGGAAAATATTTAGGTCAGGCGGCGAAGCTGATGATTGGTATGCCTGATTACGACAACTATGTCGAACATATGCGGGTTAACCATCCCGATCAAACGCCGATGACCTACGAGGAGTTTTTCCGTGAGCGGCAGGACGCGCGCTACGGTGGAAAAGGCGGCGCGCGCTGCTGCTAAATAGTACGTCAGGCTTTAAACGATTCCACTTTTTCGAACGCTGCACGTAACGTATCTGGTGTCAGCGTGACCGGCAGGTAATGAATGGATTCCACCGGACGCAGGGTGTGGGTAATCACTTTGTCGATCTCCGCATGATTATTGATATCCACTTCCAGCTCCGCCAGCGTAGTCGGCAGATGAAAACGCTGATACGCTCCAGTTAATTGCGCGAGCACATCATCCTGACCCAGCAAGGCGCTTTGCACCAGAATTCCGTAGGCGACTTTGGTGCCGTGGAGAAACTTCTCGGTTTGCGGCAGGACAGTCAGACCGTTATGCACGGCATGGGCCGCCGCCACACGCGTAAAACGATCGCCCAGACCACCGACCATCCCACCACCAGCAATAATAGCATCCACCACATCGCAAAATGATTGCGTTAACTGTTGATTTTGCTGATCGCTCAGCGCCTGTTCGCTACTGTTTAACAAGACGTCGCGAATGGCTTGCGCATTATTGATCCCCAGTCGCACGGTTAGCGGCAACGTTTCTGGTTGCGGAGCCAGCACCACCGCTTCATACCATTTCGCCAGCGTGTCACCGATCCCCGCCAGCAGATATTGTTGCGGCGCATTGAGGATAATCTCTGGTTCCACCAGCACCATAAAATTGGCGTTGTCGAAAATCTCATAATGCAGCGCCTGTCCGGCATCGTTATACCAGACGGAGAGCGGTGTCCAGGCGGCGCAGGTGGCGGCGATCGTCGGAGCGGCAACAAATGGCAGACCGAGACGGCGGGCGAGGGCTTTCGCGGTGTCGAGCAGTGCGCCGCCGCCGACGCCAATCACCACGCTGCGATCGTCACCGGATTCAGCCGCCAGTTGCTGTACATCGCTTTCGCTGCAATGACCGCGAAACAAAATATGCTTTGCCCCCGGCAGTTCAAACGCTGGCGGAAGTTTGGTTTGCGCCGCAGCAATGGCGCGTTCGCCGTAGATCCACACCGCGCGAGAAAGCTGTTCATCAGTGAAAAAATCGTGCAGATGATTGAAACTTCCTGGATGTGAAAAGTAGTTAGCCGGGCCGACGACCACGCGGATAGGATTGTGAGGCATGTTGTGTTGTCCTTATTGTTTTATTTAGACATCTAAACGTCTTGATTGCCAAATACTAGCATCGTGTTATAGTGCCTTCAACACGCAACTTCGTCAGGCACAATAAAAAATGACAAATAACCCTCTGATTCCACAAAGCAAACTTCCACAACTTGGCACCACTATTTTCACCCAGATGAGCGCGCTGGCGCAGCAACACCAGGCGATTAATCTGTCGCAAGGCTTTCCTGATTTTGATGGTCCGCGCTATTTACAGGAGCGGCTGGCGTACCACGTTGCCCAGGGGGCAAACCAATACGCGCCCATGACCGGCGTGCAGGCCTTGCGCGAGGCGATTGCTCAGAAAACGGAACGTTTGTATGGCTATCAACCAGATGCCGATAGCGATATCACCGTAACGGCAGGGGCGACGGAAGCGTTATACGCGGCGATTACCGCATTGGTGCGCAATGGCGATGAAGTGATTTGTTTTGATCCCAGCTATGACAGTTACGCCCCTGCCATCGCGCTTTCGGGAGGAATAGTTAAACGTATTGCACTGCAACCACCGCATTTTCGCGTTGACTGGCAGGAATTTGCCGCATTGTTAAGCGAGCGCACCCGACTGGTGATCCTCAACACCCCGCATAACCCCAGTGCTACTGTCTGGCAGCAGGCTGATTTCGCCGCTTTGTGGCAGGTAATTGCCGGGCACGAGATTTTTGTCATTAGCGATGAAGTCTACGAGCACATCAACTTTTCACAGCAGGGCCATGCCAGTGTGCTGGCGCATCCGCAGTTGCGTGAGCGGGCGGTGGCGGTGTCATCGTTTGGCAAGACCTATCATATGACCGGCTGGAAAGTGGGTTATTGCGTTGCGCCAGCGCCCATCAGTGCCGAAATTCGCAAGGTACATCAGTATCTGACCTTTTCTGTAAATACCCCGGCACAGCTGGCACTTGCCGATATGCTACGTGCAGAACCTGAGCATTATCTTGCGTTACCGGACTTTTATCGCCAGAAGCGCGATATTCTGGTAAATGCCTTAAATGAAAGCCGGCTGGAGATTTTACCGTGTGAAGGTACATACTTTTTGCTGGTGGATTACAGCGCGGTATCTACCCTGGATGATGTTGAGTTTTGCCAGTGGCTGACGCAGGAGCACGGCGTAGCGGCGATCCCGCTGTCGGTATTTTGCGCCGATCCCTTCCCCCATAAACTGATTCGTCTCTGTTTTGCCAAGAAGGAATCGACGTTGCTGGCAGCAGCTGAACGCCTGCGCCAGCTTTAGTTATTTAACCGTCCAGGCGCGGGAATATTGACGGTCGGCAAACAACTCTTGCAGGCCGTTAATTTGCTTCAGGCGCAGCACTTCGTCGCTGTCCATTCCCAGCTCTTTGCCAATTTTATTATCGTCCCATCCCAACTGGCTAAGTTCACGGACGATTTCCGACATGGCGGTGATTTGATGGCGTCCACGAGCGCGATTATGACGAATAGTCGCGGCGATGCGTTGATTACGCGTACCTTCCAGACAGGTCACCGGCAAATAACCTTTTAAGCGTAATTTTAACGATGATGAGCCTTTACCAATTTCATGGCGGTGAAAACCATCCACGATTTCCAGGGCATTTTTATCCGTATGCGTGACCACAATGGGTTGGGTAAAACCATCTATTTCAATGGATTTTTTCAGCAGTTTTTTTTCGGGTGGTGCCACGTTGTTTGGGTTGTAATCATTCGGCACAAGCTGATCATTTTTGACCCACAAAACACAATCTACCGGTTCTTCCCGAAAAGGACTTACCTGATGGATCGCCATGCGGATTTCATTAATCGCTTTGATGCGATCGTCTTCCGGCAAGCTGGCGAGAAATTGCGTTAAATCCTGCGTTAATCGTTGTTGCATAGTATCCCCCATTCCTGACGCTTTCCTTTTATCCGTTCGTTATAACGCTGATAATTCTTCGATTTTGTGGGGCTAAATGATAATGCCCGGCACCAGTAATCGTTGTTGAGTAAAACTTTGCATATTCGACGCCAGGATGGGACATCTTTTGCACCAATGTCCCCTTGTTGGGTTTGTGGAACCTCGATGCCTTTTTTCTGATACCAGTGCAAATAAATGGCGATTTTATTGCGGTAATGCTCAGCTGTTTTTTCCGGCATGCTATTGAGCAGCAATAATGCATATTCTTGCCAGTCTAAATGTTCTGGCTTGAGGATTTTCCGATGCCCATAGAAATGATTGTCATGTCCGGCGTAAATGCCGCCACTTTTTACCCCGCTGACTCGTGCGCACATAGCAGCCCAGCGATCCGGTTCGATAACGTGATAGAGCCATAATCCTTGTCGTTGCTCCGGGCCAAAAGGTTCGCAAATTCGCATATGACGCAGAGGAACGCCTGCCTGATACATTAGGTTATACAGTGGGTTGCAGAGACTTTGATGATTTGCATACCAGGTCCAGATATCAGCCACTTTCCAGTCGTAAATGGGGTAAATGTACCAGCTATGACCGCCTGGTGCGGCCGTAGTCCAGGGTTTATCGTCGGCAAAACGTTGTTTATTTAAACTGGCGATGGCGACAAAACGGTTGTAGGACTCATCCGCACGGATGCCGATCATCATCGCCGCCGGACGTTTTTGTGAAAACCATTCGGCAAACTCACGTACAAATTGTTCGAAGGTCATGCCTGGCTGGTAAAAGGAGAAAAAGTCAGGATCGGTTATCGCATCTTGCGGGGGCTGACGCACCCATTCGACATCAGGTTCCCAGCACTGCCATTCGGGTTGGTATTGTGAAAGGGAATTTTGCGTCGTAAGCGGGAGCGCAACCCAGTAAAACTCTTCGATGACATCGGTGTACAACTCGCGCAGGGACTGAACATAGTTAATGGTGCAAGAGAATTGCGCCTCCCAGTCGATAAACAAAACGCAGATTTTTTTGCCCATTTGTCGGGCAAGTTCGGCTGTCAGATGCAGCATTAAACCAGAGTCTTTGCCGCCAGAAAATGAGACACAAACGCGGGGTAGGGTGTTGAGTGTCCAGGTAATACGCTCTCGTGCAGCTTCCAGAATATTAAGCGGAAGAGGAATTTTATAAATAGACATCTGAAGACGCTCTCTGAACGTTACAGGGTGATCAGTGAGATAAGAATGTTAATTATAAAGTAAACACTGTAAAGCAGAGTGTTTTATTTTTCATTCGCGCCGTGAATAAATAGGTGAAAGTTATAGTAGCTTTCTGAAGTTATATATCAAAAACACTCATTTAGGCGGTCAATAAATCGTGAGAATACCAGATTGTTTAAAGAAGATTTATTATAGGAAATGTAAAGCTTTATTGAAGGTAACGGATCTTCCAGTTTTATCTCTTTTAAATTAAGAAAGTCACGGTAGGAATTATAAAGTTCATAGGGGACTATTCCCAGTAAATCTGTAACTGCAATGCTATTAATGATTGTCAGCAAAGAGGAACCACGAAATGAGATTTTGCGATTCATAAATCTCTCGTCTATTTCCATTTGAATATCATCAACCCCTGCTGATTTAGATATTAATTGGGTGAACTCTTCTGCCATAATTTGTTCATAAGTGCTATTGTCAGTAATTCGTGGATGCCTATTACTACAAATTAGAGTATTGCGAATCGTATGCAATGGCATGCAAATGACGGAACGGCTGATCACTGGCATTTGGGTGATCACCAGATCGGCTTTGCGGTGAACCAACAGTTCTTCAGCATTCTCTGCTGACATGAGGATATCATGGCACTCAATCTCGACAGAGGAATCTTGCCGTAGGCAGCGGATCAGCATACTATTATTAGAGCAAGAAATGAGCTGAGGGCCGTAGATAATAAAGTTTTTCTTTAGTTCGGACTTATTGACTATATTAATTGTTTGTTCAAGGCCTCTGAGATTTTTCTCAAGATGGTGATGCAGATTTAACCCTGTTGTCGTCGGCGCGATACCTTTTCCTGAGCGAATGAATAAAGGGTCATTAAATTGCGCACGTAAGCGTTGTAACGACTGGCTCACGGCTGATGGGGTGATATATAGTGATTCAGCAGCTTTGCTAATGCTTAAATGCTGGTAAATACACTCAAATATGACAAGAAGATTTAAGTCGAACTTTTTCAAGTCGTAGAGATTGGCCATACACTACTCCGGTTATATTTTTCTTCCATGATATATTCACTTAATCAATGTTTTTTGCGTATATATTTTTATTGATTATGTTTTTTTGCTTAACTCAGGATTAAGTTTTTCTAAAATAGCACAGCCACTTAGGGCAGAGCGAGCAATTCATGCTTTTTTAGGATGGTTGAAAAGCAGGGATATAGTTCAACCATCCATGAATTACCTTTTATTTATTCCCCATAATGATATTAAGCGTTTTCTGATCGGGCAACCCCACGGCCTGTTGTAGCGTATTTTCCTTACTCATGTAATAGATAGCCGGTGTGACATTTGCCCCCAGATCGTCCATGAGTTTCTCGTTATCGCTTAACACTTTCATTTGCTCTGTACTTACGTTTGCAGGCACGTTTAGCTTAAGCTTGCCACCAGAGGCTTCATATTGTTGCCAGGTTTTTGCGGGATCTTTGGAGGCAAGAATTGCCGCTGCTGTCGCCGGGCTTTCTGGCTTGATAACCCCAACCAACAATGTTCTTAATTGCACTTTGCCAGAATCTACCCACGGGCGCGCCTGCTGCCAGAACTGTTTACAATATGGGCAGAACGGATCGGCGAAGACGTAGACAATGACCGGCGCATCTTTTTTACCGTCGAGGAGCCAGTGGGATTGTTCCATCCGTTGCCACATTTCGCGTCCGGCTGGTGCGTAAATTTCTTTTTCGATAAGTGTGTTACTCAGGTTTTCACCTTTCTCGTTGTACATGTAACCAGAGATAGCGTGCTTACCATCTGGAGTCAGGTAGATGGTGACGCCCATATCCTGATACTTTCCGAGATAACCTTTCATTCCTCCGGGGGCATCGAATGTTTTGATGATTGTAATGCCCTGTTTTTCAATCGCTTTTACTGGAGCAGGAAGTTCCTCTGCGAAGGCGATTGCAGGAAGCAGAGCCAGTAAAAGTATCTTTTTTAACATTAATTTGTCCTTTTCAGTCAGTGCAAAAGTCGAGTAAAAGGCATAACCTATCACTGTCATAGGTAAGAGCTTAGATCAGGTGATTGCCCTTTGTTTATGAGGGTGTTGTAATCCATGTCGTTGTTGCATTTGTAAGGGCAACACCTCAGCCTGCAGGCAGGCACTGAAGATACCAAAGGGTAGTTCAGATTACACGGTCACCTGGAAAGGGGGCCATTTTACTTTTTATCGCCGCTGGCGGTGCAAAGTTCACAAAGTTGTCTTACGAAGGTTGTAAGGTAAAACTTATCGATTTGATAATGGAAACGCATTAGCCGAATCGGCAAAAATTGGTTACCTTACATCTCATCGAAAACACGGAGGAAGTATAGATGTCCTTGATTAACACCAAAATTAAACCTTTTAAAAACCAGGCATTCAAAAACGGCGAATTCATCGAAATCACCGAAAAAGATACCGAAGGCCGCTGGAGCGTCTTCTTCTTCTACCCGGCTGACTTTACTTTCGTATGCCCGACCGAACTGGGTGACGTTGCTGACCACTACGAAGAACTGCAGAAACTGGGCGTAGACGTATACGCAGTATCTACCGATACTCACTTCACCCACAAAGCATGGCACAGCAGCTCTGAAACCATCGCTAAAATCAAATATGCGATGATCGGCGACCCGACTGGCGCCCTGACCCGTAACTTCGACAACATGCGTGAAGATGAAGGTCTGGCTGACCGTGCGACCTTCGTTGTTGACCCGCAGGGTATCATCCAGGCAATCGAAGTTACCGCTGAAGGCATTGGCCGTGACGCGTCTGACCTGCTGCGTAAAATCAAAGCAGCACAGTACGTAGCTTCTCACCCAGGTGAAGTTTGCCCGGCTAAATGGAAAGAAGGTGAAGCAACTCTGGCTCCGTCTCTGGACCTGGTTGGTAAAATCTAAATTTCCTTCGTCTTTCACGCCATAGCGGCGTTGGCGTCGCCCGCTAACCCCGGTCACTTACTTGTGTAAGCTCCCGGGGATTCACAGGCTAGCCGCCTTGCTCTGACGCGAAATACTTCGGAAATTCACCTAATTCTTCGGGTGCTGCGGCACCCGATTTTCTTCCCCGCACCATGATGCAAGCTGCATCCAGGTAGCCGCAGAGGCCGCTTGCATGATGATGTTTAAAGCCCAGGAGATAAACATGCTCGACACAAATATGAAAACTCAACTCAAGGCTTACCTTGAGAAATTGACCAAGCCTGTTGAGTTAATTGCCACGCTGGATGACAGCGCTAAATCGGCAGAAATCAAGGAACTGTTGGCTGAAATCGCAGAACTGTCAGACAAAGTCACCTTTAAAGAAGATAACAGCTTGCCGGTGCGTAAGCCGTCTTTCCTGATCACCAACCCAGGTTCCAACCAGGGGCCACGTTTTGCAGGCTCCCCGCTGGGCCACGAGTTCACCTCGCTGGTACTGGCGTTACTGTGGACCGGTGGTCATCCGTCGAAAGAAGCGCAGTCTCTGCTGGAGCAGATTCGCCATATTGACGGTGATTTTGAATTCGAAACCTATTACTCGCTCTCTTGCCATAACTGCCCGGACGTGGTGCAGGCGCTGAACCTGATGAGCGTATTGAACCCGCGCATCAAGCACACTGCAATTGACGGCGGCACCTTCCAGAACGAAATCACCGATCGCAACGTGATGGGCGTTCCGGCAGTGTTCGTAAACGGGAAAGAGTTTGGTCAGGGCCGCATGACGTTGACTGAAATCGTTGCCAAAATTGATACTGGCGCGGAAAAACGTGCGGCAGAAGAGCTGAACAAGCGTGATGCTTATGACGTATTAATCGTCGGTTCCGGCCCGGCGGGTGCAGCGGCAGCAATTTACTCCGCACGTAAAGGCATCCGTACCGGTCTGATGGGCGAACGTTTTGGTGGTCAGATCCTCGATACCGTTGATATCGAAAACTACATTTCTGTACCGAAGACTGAAGGGCAGAAACTGGCAGGCGCACTGAAAGTTCACGTTGATGAATACGACGTTGATGTGATCGACAGCCAGAGCGCCAGCAAACTGATCCCGGCAGCGGTTGAAGGTGGTCTACACCAGATTGAAACAGCTTCTGGCGCGGTACTGAAAGCACGCAGCATTATCGTGGCGACCGGTGCAAAATGGCGCAACATGAACGTTCCGGGCGAAGATCAGTATCGCACCAAAGGCGTGACCTACTGCCCGCACTGCGACGGCCCGCTGTTTAAAGGCAAACGCGTAGCGGTTATCGGCGGCGGTAACTCCGGCGTGGAAGCGGCAATCGACCTGGCGGGTATCGTTGAGCACGTAACTCTGCTGGAATTTGCGCCAGAAATGAAAGCCGACCAGGTGCTGCAGGACAAACTGCGCAGCCTGAAAAACGTCGACATTATTCTGAATGCGCAAACCACGGAAGTGAAAGGCGACGGCAGCAAAGTCGTTGGTCTGGAATATCGAGATCGTGTCAGCGGCGATATTCACAACATCGAACTGGCCGGTATTTTCGTCCAGATTGGTCTGCTGCCGAACACCAACTGGCTGGAAGGCGCAGTCGAACGTAACCGCATGGGTGAGATTATCATTGATGCGAAATGCGAAACCAACGTCAAAGGCGTATTCGCAGCGGGTGACTGTACGACGGTTCCGTACAAGCAGATCATCATCGCCACTGGCGAAGGTGCCAAAGCCTCTCTGAGTGCTTTTGACTACCTGATTCGCACCAAAACTGCATAAGAAGAAGTAAGATTCACCTGCAATTGCTTAGCCGCCGGGGTCAAACCTGGCGGCTTTTTTATGGCATTAAAAAGCCCTGCCGGGATGGCTCCGGGCAGGGCGGGATATTTATTCTGGCAATTAACGCACAACCAGCACCGGCAGATTGGCATGGCGGATCACGCTCGAGGCGTTAGAACCTAACAGATGGGTCGAAATCGATGGGTTGCGAGAACCAATAACTACAACATCAGCCCCCAGTTCTTCTGCCAACTCATTGACTTCATCCCGCACGCTACCAAAACGGACATGTTGTTTAATGCGGGAAGGATCGATGGTGAAGTGGCTGACCATCGTTTGCAGACGTTCTTCTGCTTCATGTTGCAGATGCTCTTCAAAACGACGCACATCAGCGGCAAAACGGTGCAGGCTCAGGCTGGCTGACCCGGGTAGTACGTGAAGTAGATGAATAACTCCGTCATCCTGGGCGAGGAATTCAGCGTGGCGAACAGCTTTGTCGCTCAATTCCATTTCAAATACATCAACTGGCATAATGATTGTCTTATACATAACCCTTTCTCCCTGTTAATCATGAACAAATCATTCGCCATGATTATAATATTTATCCCTGATATTTGTCTGGTTCTTTTTCCTTACGAACGGTTTCTGTGATTAATATATTCTCACTGAACACCAGGAATTCTCCCAAAACCTGCGGTACCGCCCGTTTTCCCGCTGTGATAGCTACCCTTAAAGACTGACTCTTTTTTGAACTGTCTCTGGAGGTTGCATGAAAGCATTGACTTATCACGGCCCACATCACGTTCAGGTAGAAAATGTTCCCGATCCGGGCGTTGAACAGGCAGATGATATTATTCTGCGTATTACGGCAACGGCGATCTGTGGCTCTGACCTCCATCTTTATCGAGGCAAAATACCTCAGGTTAAACATGGCGATATTTTTGGTCATGAATTTATGGGGGAAGTAGTTGAAACCGGAAAGGACGTAAAAAATTTGCAAAAAGGCGACCGAGTGGTAATTCCGTTCGTCATTGCTTGTGGCGACTGTTTTTTCTGTCGATTGCAACAATATGCCGCCTGCGAAAATACCAATGCGGGTAAAGGCGCTGCGCTCAATAAAAAACAGATACCAGCTCCAGCGGCATTGTTTGGTTATAGTCACCTGTATGGCGGCGTTCCTGGTGGGCAGGCGGAATATGTCCGCGTCCCTAAAGGGAATGTGGGGCCGTTTAAAGTACCGCCTTTGCTTTCAGATGATAAAGCGCTTTTCCTTTCTGATATTCTGCCAACGGCATGGCAGGCAGCAAAAAATGCGCAGATCCAACAAGGTTCAAGCGTTGCAGTCTATGGTGCTGGTCCTGTGGGATTGTTGACAATCGCCTGTGCACGGTTGCTCGGTGCGGAACAGATTTTTGTTGTTGATCATCATCCCTACCGCTTGCATTTCGCCGCCGACCGCTACGGCGCGATCCCGATTAATTTTGATGAAGACAGCGATCCGGCACAGTCAATTATTGAACAAACGGCAGGTCACCGGGGCGTGGATGCAGTAATAGACGCCGTCGGTTTTGAAGCGAAAGGCAGCACCACGGAAACGGTGCTGACTAACCTGAAACTGGAGGGCAGCAGCGGTAAAGCGTTGCGTCAGTGTATTGCGGCGGTCAGGCGTGGCGGCATTGTTAGCGTACCGGGCGTCTACGCTGGATTTATTCACGGTTTCCTGTTTGGCGACGCCTTTGATAAAGGGTTGTCGTTTAAAATGGGACAGACCCACGTTCACGCATGGCTGGGAGAATTATTACCGTTAATTGAGAAAGGATTACTGAAACCAGAAGAAATTGTTACCCACTATATGCCGTTTGAAGAGGCCGCCCGGGGATATGAGATTTTCGAAAAACGTGAAGAGGAGTGCCGTAAGGTGATTCTGGTACCCGGTGCACAAAACGCAGAGGCGGCGCAGAAGGCGGTTTCAGGTCTGGTGAATGCGATGCCGGGGGGAACAATATGATCGTCAGGAGTGGTTTTCGAGGTAAAGGACAGCCATGACGATAATCGCCGCCATAATCAGAAATCCTATCAGGATGTAAAATGCTTCTGCCATGGTTATTCCCACAAACGAAACGGAATAATTTTGCAGCAAAAGTGAACAGTGAGAACCAGGAAAAATTGCTGATTTTGCGTAAAGAGGATGCGAGTGCATCCTCTGGGCAAAGCGAGTTATCGCTTGTGCAGATGGGATTAAAGCAGGTAGTCGCCAGCAGCTTCTGGCTGGTATTCGAGTTCCAGCACTTCAAGGTGGGTTGCAACGCCGCCCGGAAGTTCCCAGTGAATGGAATCGCCAACGCGCAGCCCCAGCAGTGCGGCACCTACCGGAGCCATAACGGAAAGCTGAGTATTGCTATCGGTCATTTTTGCCGGATACACCAGCGTGCGCACACGCACTTCGCCATCGCTAAGATTGCGGAATTTAACCCGGCTGTTCATTGTCACCACGTCGTGTGGCATCTCTTCTGGCGAACACATTTGGGCGCGATCCAACTCTGCGTTTAACGCGTCGGCGATTGGCAAACCAGCATAGGCGGGTTGCTCCAGCAGAATATCGATGCGTTCGGCATCCAGGTCGTTAATGATGATAGTTGGTCTGGACATTTTTACTCCATGTCGTCGGTACTGCGAGTGTCGCAGATAAACATACCCAAAAGAAAACCCTCACCGTCAGGCGGCGAGGGTTTAACTCACATGATGATACTGACTGTTGCTCACTCTTTGAAGTGATTTGCGTCACATTCAGGGAATTCCTCAATGCAGCGCATTATGTATAATTCTTAATCGTCATGGTTATGGAAGACGAATTAGCGTGTTTTGTAAATCAGAGGATTAATAACCCGCTTTATCAATCACAAAGGTTTTGCCACAGTTACCTGGGTGAGGTTGTGGCAAGAATGAGTTTGCAGAAAGCGGAGCGTTGATGGCGTCAGCTTTGATCGAGATCTGAATTTCAGTCAAATACGCAGGGTTACCCTGGCACGTTAGCTTAACTGCTTTCACGTTCTCTTTTCCCCAGCTTTTGGCAAAGGCGGCGTCAAAGTCACGGCGGCTCACTGTTTTACCGTAATTATCCGCAAGGAATTTTCCGGCTTCGCTCTCTTTAATTTCTTGATTCAGGCGTACCATAGTACCGAAGTATGCGTCCGGATCAAAACCAAAGCAGGCACCGTGTTTGGCATATTCGTAGCGTTCCAGGCAGGAACGTCCGCCAGCTCCTGGCATGACTTCACTTAGTTTAGCGGCCGTTTCCAGTGATAATCCGGTTTCCGGCGATGAACACATTCGGCTGGCGCGCGCTTCTGGTAGATTCGGGATTGGGCGAGTAGCGCAACCGAAGCGCATCCAGCGGCGTTCATCAACACCACGGGCAGCGACCGATTTAGGCAATCCTGGCCACAGACCATGTACGGTCAGAAAATCAGCTTTGTTGGTCGTTTCGGTTTGCAGGCGACATTCATCTCGTTCGTTACGATTTCGATCGTGTTGACTCTGGCAAAATCCGGTTTGCCAGGAGAGGGCCAGGACATAGCGATCAAAATCGCCATACTGTTTTGCCTGCAACGCTACGGCGTTGGCAGAAGAGAAGGGAAGCAGAGAAACCGCGAGCAACGCGGCGTTACGCCAGAATGCTTTCATAATGGGTGTGGAACTCATACATACACTGAATACTATCTATTAAATCATAAAAAAGCCCGCTAGGTGGGCTTACCTGGCGGGCGTGATGATTTATTCAGCGTTTGGCGAACGTATTAGTTCCACATGGCGAGAATCGGCCAGCCAACCAACAGCAACATAGAGATGTAAATCACCCCGAAGATTGCGCCAAGACGCCAGTAATCTTTTGATTTCACATAGCCACAGCCGTAAATAATCACCCCAGGACCGGTTGCATACGGCGTCAGACAGCCCATGATACCGATAGACAGCACCAGCAGGATACACAGTTGTTCCATTGGTACGCCCGGAATACCTTTACCGACGGCCAGAATAACCGGCAGCATGGTTGCGGTGTGCGCAGACAGGCTGGCAAACAGGTAGTGTGCAAAGTAGAACACCAGAACCAGTACAATCACCGTTGCGTTTGGTGAGAATCCTTCCAGGTGCGTACTCATGGTACCGGCGAACCAGTCAATAAAACCAGAACGAGTCAGGCCGTTAGCCATTACAACCAGAGTTGCCAGGTTGACCAGCGTGTTCCATGCGCTGTTATAGCGGGTAATGTCTTTCCACGGCACAACGTGCAGAGCCAGCATTAGCGAAACTGCCAGCAGACCAACCGCAGTAGCATTAATGACTTCACTGCCAAATACCCACAAACCTAAGCTGAGCAATACAAGGCCAATCAGCGTCCACTCTCTGCGTGTCAGCGCACCCATGGTTTTTAGTTCATCACCCGCCCAGGTTGCCACTTCTTCACTGTGTGTGATTTCCGGTTTGTACAGCACGTAGGAAAGCCACGGCGCAATGATAAGCAAGATAACCCCAACCGGCAGGAAGCAGAGGAACCACTGCAACCAGCTAATCTGGATACCGGCAATTTTGCTGACGAACTCCAGACCCAGCACGTTTGGTGCCGCACCGGTGACAAACATGGACGAACTCAGACTGGTACTAATGACCATCATCCACATCAAATAGCCGCCAATACGACGCGCGGACGGATCGTTGGGGAATGATTTAAACAGCGGCGGCAGGTTTTTAATGACCGGAAAAACCGTACCCCCGGTACGCGCGGTGTTGGACGGTGTAAACGGTGCCAGCAGAATGTCGATAATGACAATCGCATAACCCAACGTCAGCGTGCGTTTGCCCATGAATTTCACCAGGAAAAGGGCAATGCGACGACCTAACCCGGAAACTTCATACCCTAATGCAAAAATAAATGCGCCAAATACCAGCCATACCGTGGTGCTGGAAAAACCAGCCAGACCCCATTTCAGCGCCTGTTTTTGCGCATTAAACGCTGGGTCAGCTAATTCTTTGGCATCAAAGAGCAGGTAATTACTGCCAATAACGCAAATAGTAACCGCAATAAAACTGATCGCTGTTGCCGGAATTGGCTCGAGGATCATGCCGACAATCATTGCCACAAACACAGCGAAGTAATGCCATGCCTGTGGTGGCATACCGTCGGGGACAGGGATAAGAAACATGACACCCATCACCACCAGTGGGGCCAATAGTTTCCATATATTATCTTTTGCTAAAGACATACGGGTTCTCCGAAAATTAATATTTCCAAATTTATCAAGTGCTTAAATAATTAAATCTGTGCTAAAAACCAGGTAAGGATCAGCAGGTCGGCACTGCCGCCTGGACTGAGATTTCGTTCGATACACTCCCTGTCGAACTGCCGGAGATAATCGAGATCGGCGGGGGTTCGAATGCCCCCTTTTTGCAATAATGTTTGCGCCTCGCGCTGTAGCCAGCGCAGGCCCCCCTCGCCACCGCGCGATGCAACGTTGGTATCGCCGTTGATCGCCATCAGTAGGAGCAAGGTATCGAGCAATGCCAGTTCAGGATCTAACCCCTGATCCAGCAGAGTGAGGTAATGCGGCAAGGCGTGATTGATCACCAGTGGATAACCCGCTTCGGCTTCACCGCGTGCGCCGGTAAGGCCAAGCTGTTGGTACAACCGTTGACCTGCCGTCAGTTGTGAATTATTGGTACGCAGTTCGCGATCGGTCAGGCCACGGCAGAAACTTGCCGCCGTAGAACAAACGGTTGTTGGCGTTACCGGTTGGTTGAGTTGAAGCAAACGGCCAATTGCCGCACATAGCAGCCCTAAAGAAAAAATGCTGCCTTTATGCGTGTTTACGCCCGCAGTGGCGCGGAACATATCACCTTCGCAAGCCATACCAATTGGGCGTAATCCGTGGAGTACCGCTTCTGGTGCCATTTCCGCACTACAGGCACCAAATTCAATGAAACGGGGTAGCCAGCCCTGAATCGCCAGCGCGCTGCGGTGGAAATCTTCCAGCGCCATATCTTTGTGCGCACCGCAGTTAATGCGATCCACGAGGCCTGGTTTCGGTGACAGATTGACTTCAGTCAGCATGGCGCGCCAGCCCAGCAGGGCGTACTCATCGATTAATGACGTCGCAAGCTTTGTGGTTTTAGTTGACGTTGCAGGCATCGACATCGTTCAGCAGTGCCTCCATGCGGTTGAGTAAATCGGTCAGTTGATGGGTTTTTCCACGCGCGCAGACGGCTGCGCTTTGCTCGCACAACAGGCAGCGGCGAGGCGGCAGTGAATAGTCGCGGCGGGAGAGAATTTCGCCTTCGGGCGTCAGGACATCGATATCCCATAACCGCCCGAGAGGATGACTATGTTCAAGCTCAATGGTGGCGAGCTTGAGGTCGCGAGCCGGGGCGGCAATGCTCAACATGCCCTCCGGCCCGCTGGCGGAAACCAGTGCAGCCTGCTCCTGAATTTGCCAGCCCTGTTTTGCGGCTAAGGCACGCAAGGCTGTCACGCCATGATTAAAAATTCGGCGTGTGACCTCGCAGTCTTTAATCGGCCCAGGCGCAACCACGGTAAAGGAGACCAGTGGAACAGGATGGCGCTTGAGCCAGACGTGTTGCCGTGCTTGCCTTTCATCCCGGCTGACGAGCAGCTCGGGAATTGATACCGCATGGTGGCTGGCGAGTTCAGGAAGCAGGTGCATGGCTTATTCCTTCACCTGATGCACAACATCGATCACCGAGCCATCGCGGTAACGCACAACGGCAACGACGCGGTCGGTGAATTCAATCGGCTGTGGTTCACCGGTCAGCAGACGCGCACGTTCGCGCAGCCACTCAATGGAAACCACTTTAATGCCCGCTTCCTGCAGACGTTCTGCCAGTTCCGGACGTGCCGGGTTAACTGCGATACCGTGGTCTGTGACCAGAATATCGACACTGGAGCCCGGGGTGATGCAGGTCAGCACGTTATCCACCAGAGTCGGAATACGACCGCGTACCAGCGGCGCGACGATGATGGAAAGCGCAGAGGCAATTGCGGTATCGCAGTGACCACCGGAAGCACCACGCAGTACGCCGTCAGAGCCGGTCAGCACGTTAACGTTGAACTGGGTGTCAATTTCCAGCGCGCTCAGTACCACCACGTCGAGACGATCAACCGATGCGCCTTTCGAACCCCAGTTAGCGTACTGGTTGGCGCTGATTTCGATGTGATTGGGGTTACGGGCCAGCGATTGCGCAGCATGGCTGTCAAAGCTCTGCACATCCAGCAGTTTGCGGATCAGACCTTTTTCGTGCAGGTCAACCATCGTCGCGGTAATACCGCCAAGGGCGAAGTCGGCGCGAATATCGCGGCTACGCATTTTGTCTTCCAGGAAACGGGTTACCGCCAGCGATGCGCCGCCGGTGCCGGTTTGCATGGAGAAACCTTCTTTGAAGTAGCCAGAGTTGACAATCACATCCGCAGCGCTACGGGCAATAAGCAGTTCGCGCGGGTTAGTGGTCATACGGGTAGCGCCAGCGCCGATTTTTGCAGCATCGCCAACGCGATCAACTTTGACGATCAGATCAACCTGATCTTGCTCAATGCTTGCCGGATTATGCGGATAAGGCAGCAGTTCTTCGGTAAGCATCACAACCTGTTTTGCGTTGTCGGCATCAACCATTGCATAGCCGAGGGAGCCGCAGCAGGCTTTACCGGTGTAGCCGTTGGCATTACCGAATTCATCACAGGACGGGACGCCGAGGAAAGCCACGTCGATATTCAGTTCGCCGCTCTGTACCAGATGCACACGTCCGCCGTGAGAGTGGATCTGCACCGGTTCCGCCAGCAGACCACGGGAGATCTCTTCCGCCAGTGGACCACGCAGGCCGGAGGTATAAATGCGGGTAACCACGCCCTGGCGAATGTGTTCTACCAGCGGCGCATGGCAATCACTCAGGGAGCTGGACGCCAGGGTCAGGTTTTTAAAGCCCATCTTCGCGATGACGTCCATCACCATATTGACGGTCAGGTCACCGCCACGGAAAGCGTGATGGAAGGAAACCGTCATGCCGTCCTGTAAACCAGAGCGACGAATCGCTTCTTCCAGGTTGGCGCACAGTTTGCGATCGCGCGCTTTTTCAGCCTGGTAGGTTTGCTTTGGTGAGTTCTGGAAAGCGGCAAGATCGCATTCAGCGCGACGATTCCAGGCCGCTACCCGTTCTTGTCGTTGAGATTGTTCAATTTTCTGCGTCATTTTGATTGCCTTATTCTTCGCGGATGCCGGAAAGTTCTGCACGGGAGAGCACCAGACGGGCGCGATCGATAACCGGACCGTCCACCATCTTGCCGTTCAGGGAAACCACGCCGAGGCCTTCGCGAGCGGCGGCTTCAGCGGCTTCTACGACGCGGCGGGCGTGATCCACTTCTTTCTGGGTCGGTGCGTAGAGGTTGTGCAGCAGATCAATCTGACGCGGGTTGATCAGCGATTTGCCGTCAAAGCCCAGCTGTTTGATGTGGGCGGCTTCTTGCAGGAATCCAGCTTCGTTGTTAGCGTCGGAATAGACGGTATCGAACGCCTGAATACCCGCAGAGCGCGCGGCCTGCAAAATGGAGCAGCGAGCGAACAGCAGTTCAGTTCCTTCCGGGGAGCGTTCTGTACGCAGGTTGCGCACATAGTCTTCTGCACCGAGGGCGATACCGATCAAACGCTCGGAAGCGTGAGCGATTTCCACTGCGCGGGTAATGCCCAGCGGAGATTCAATCGCCGCCAGCAGGCCGGTGCTGCCGGGTTCACGACCACAGGCTTTTTCGATACGCAGGATCTCTTTTTCGATATCCAGAACATCCTGAGCGGTATCGGTTTTCGGCAGACGCACAACGTCCGCACCACCGCGAACGACGGCTTCCAGGTCGTTGACACCCCATTCGGAATCCAGCGCGTTGACACGCACAATGGTTTCAATATCGCGATACAGCGGATGTTGCAGCGCGTGGTAAACCATGCGGCGGGCGGTGTCTTTTTCACGCAATGCTACGGAGTCTTCGAGGTCAAACATCAGGGCATCAGCCGGGTAGATGAAGGAGTTGCTGACCATCGCGGCATTGGCACCAGGCACAAACAACATGCTGCGGCGGGTGCGAGTTTTACGTTGTTGCAGCGAAGCGGAAATCATTGGCAATCCTCCCATGGCAGAGCCGGGATACCGCTGGCGCGTGCCAGCAGGGCTTCCAGTCGTGCACGTAAAATGCAGTCCAGTGCGCCTTTGTCATCGACATTCAGCTGTACGCCGCGCACGTTGTAGCGGGCGAGAACGTCCAGAATGGTGGTGCGAATTGCATCGCCAAACTGTTTCTCAACGCTGCTGTTGATTTGCAGGTCGATATCCTGCGTATCGAGTGGGGCGATGCGTATCATCACATCCCCAGACTCAAGGGTGCCTGCAACGGCGGGCTGGTTTATTTTCATTTTTCACCTGTTTCTCATGCGGGGGTCTTTTGACGAGCTGCCGCGTCCTGGCGGGAGTGCTCAAGCAGGTTCTGCAAATAATGCAGCGTGACTGCAGGGACCAGCGGCGCGATAGCCGTGAGATCGTTTTTCGCCAGCAGTTGACGTACCCGGGAAGCGGATATCGGCCTCTCCTGGTAACGCAGCCGCTCAATTTCAACCAGTTCGATGGGCGGTGCGGAGATAGTCGGCGTTTCCAGCCAGTAGCGCATATCCTGGTTGTACTGGGCGGTAACGCGACAAAAGGGTTCAGTACCGACAAAGCGGTGAGTTACACCCAGTGCGGGAGCGAGGTACTGACGGAAAATCTTCAGATCAATTTCGGTGTAACAATGGTTAATGACGCTCTGTTCTTTAATGAAGTAGCAAGGGAACGTAGCGCGGGAGATGATGTATTCGGAGCCGCGATGCACAGTCAGGCGTGGAATATCGGCGGTGCCTTTTAACACCAGATCCAGCCGGTCTTCATAGGGGAAGCGTGAAGAATCTTCTTTGACTAAAAACAGATGCAACCAGTCGCACTGTGCCGCAGCCTGTTGAATCAGATAACGGTGACCATTCGTAAAGGGATTGGCGTTCATCACAATGCAGCCAATCTTGTTCCCTGGATGACGAAATTTTTTCAGCGATTCGGCATAGCGTTTCAGTCGCGTGGCGCTGTTTTCCATCAGCACCATCACGCCGGGTACGCTGGTCAGCGTGGAAAAACCGCACTGGCGGAACAGCGCCTCGTATTCGGTTTTGGTATAAATAAACAGATGCGTGCTGTGCCGCTCATAGGCGAGGTTTATCAGTTCAGTGGCTAATGTCAGCGCCAGTCCTTCACCGCGAACGGATTCACTGATAGCAACGCATTTAATAATATTTCCGGCAATTCCACCGCACGCGATAAGCTTTTCATCGCGGGTTACGGTAATAAATACTTCGACTGTGGTGTCAACGCTCAAATCATTTTCATGCAGGAATTGGGCGATTTCCGCCATTTTTTTATTTTCTGAACGTTTTACGCGGGTGAAAATATCATTGCCGAACATAATAAATAGTATCCTGAAGGTGCATGTTGTTATCGATTTGCAACGAATGTTGTTCAATGTTGCAAACTGATAACTTTTTATTTTCACTTGGGAGAAAGGTGGGTGATCGAGGTATATCTTTTTCTCCTTTCGCTATACATCCTAAGGAGTATTTCGGCGTGAAATTTTGATTTATTTCACATAGAGTTAGTGGTTTTTTATTTATTTAATGGTTTTAAGTTTTTTAATTAATGTAATTACGAAATGACTCGCAGGTTTAAGTGATTTAATTGATTTAATGAATAAAATTTGCCACGATCATAATTAATATCTATGTATTTTGATTCAACATTTTAATTACATCCGTCAAAGAGGCTCGGGACAACCCGCAAGGAAAACAATGTTGCAGCTTAACGAGAATAAACAGTTTGCATTTTTCCAAAGACTGGCATTTCCGCTGCGTATCTTTTTGCTGATTCTGGTGTTCTCAATATTTGTCATTGCAGCCCTGGCGCAATATTTTACGGCCAGTTTTGAGGACTATTTAACGCTTCATGTACGCGACATGGCAATGAATCAGGCGAAAATTATTGCCTCCAATGACAGTGTCATCTCTGCGGTGAAAACGCGTGACTACAAACGGCTGGCGACCATCGCTAACAAATTACAAAGAGATACCGATTTTGATTATGTGGTGATTGGGGACCGGCACTCGATCCGCCTTTACCATCCTAATCCGGAGAAAATTGGTTATCCTATGCAGTTCACCAAACAGGGCGCGCTGGAGAAAGGGGAGAGCTACTTCATTACCGGGAAAGGGTCAATGGGGATGGCGATGCGCGCCAAAACGCCAATCTTTGATGACGATGGAAAAGTCATCGGCGTGGTGTCGATTGGCTACCTGGTGAGTAAAATCGATAGCTGGCGGGCTGAGTTTTTATTACCGATGGCAGGTGTGTTTGTCGTGCTGTTAGGGATTCTGATGTTGCTGTCGTGGTTCCTGGCCGCGCATATCCGTCGGCAGATGATGGGCATGGAGCCAAAGCAAATCGCACGCGTGGTCCGTCAGCAAGAGGCGCTGTTTAGTTCGGTTTATGAAGGGCTGATTGCGGTGGATCCGCACGGTTACATTACCGCCATCAATCGTAACGCAAGAAAGATGCTGGGGCTGAGTTCCCCCGGACGGCAATGGTTGGGTAAAACCATTGCTGAAGTGGTCAGGCCCGCCGATTTCTTTACCGAACAGATTGATGAAAAACGTCAGGATGTGGTGGCTAACTTTAACGGTCTGAGCGTTATTGCCAATCGGGAAGCTATTCGTTCAGGTGATGATTTGCTGGGGGCCATTATCAGCTTTCGCAGTAAAGACGAAATTTCCACCCTCAATGCGCAACTGACGCAAATAAAACAATACGTTGAGAGCCTTCGTACATTGCGACACGAGCATCTCAATTGGATGTCGACGCTCAATGGTCTGTTGCAGATGAAAGAGTATGATCGCGTGCTGGCGATGGTGCAGGGGGAGTCTCAGGCCCAGCAACAGCTTATTGACAGCCTGCGCGAGGCGTTTGCCGATCGCCAGGTGGCGGGGCTGCTTTTTGGTAAAGTGCAGCGCGCCCGGGAACTGGGGCTAAAAATGATCATTGTCCCCGGTAGCCAGCTTTCGCAACTGCCGCCAGGACTGGATAGCACCGAGTTTGCAGCCATTGTGGGCAATTTACTTGATAACGCCTTCGAAGCCAGCCTGCGTAGCGATGAAGGAAACAAGATCGTTGAATTATTCCTCAGCGATGAAGGCGATGATGTGGTGATTGAAGTCGCCGATCAGGGCTGCGGCGTTCCAGAGTCTCTACGAGACAAAATATTTGAGCAGGGGGTCAGTACGCGTGCTGACGAGCCCGGTGAACATGGCATTGGGTTGTACTTGATTGCCAGCTACGTAACGCGCTGCGGTGGTGTTATCACTCTCGAAGATAATGATCCCTGCGGTACCTTATTTTCAATCTATATTCCGAAAGTGAAACCTAATGACAGCTCCATTAACCCTATTGATCGTTGAGGACGAAACGCCGCTGGCAGAGATGCATGCGGAATATATTCGTCACATTCCCGGATTCAGTCAGATATTACTGGCGGGAAACCTGGCGCAGGCCCGAATGATGATCGAGCGTTTTAAGCCGGGGCTAATCTTGCTCGATAACTATCTTCCTGACGGCAGAGGGATTAATTTATTGCATGAACTGGTGCAGGCGCATTATCCCGGCGACGTGGTGTTTACCACTGCAGCCAGCGATATGGAAACGGTGTCTGAAGCCGTACGTTGTGGTGTATTTGATTATCTCATTAAGCCCATTGCCTATGAACGGCTGGGGCAAACGCTAACCCGTTTCCGCCAGCGTAAACATATGCTGGAAAGTATTGATAGCGCCAGCCAGAAGCAAATTGATGAGATGTTTAATGCCTATGCTCGCGGTGAACCTAAAGACGAACTGCCGACCGGCATTGATCCCTTGACGCTAAACGCGGTGCGAAAACTGTTTAAAGAGCCTGGTGTGCAACATACGGCAGAAACGGTGGCGCAGGCACTGACCATCAGCCGCACCACTGCCAGACGTTATCTTGAATATTGCGCCAGCCGCCATCTGATTATTGCTGAAATTGTTCACGGCAAAGTTGGCAGACCACAACGCATATACCACAGTGGGTGACATGATAAAGCCGGAGGAAACTTGCCTCCGGCATTACTATTTACTTGCCTGTGACCGCTGCTGCCGTTCCTGGCACCATCAGCTCTGTAGCAACGATAACAATCACCAAACCAACAAGCACCGGTACCGAGGTGCGTTTTACGACTTCAAACGGCGAGATCTTCGCCATCCCGGCAACCGCAACGACTACGCCAGAAACGGGCGAAAGGGTACGGCCAAGGTTTGACGCCTGCAGCATCGGGATAGTCAAATACGCCGGGTTAATGCCGGAAGAGTGCGCCAGTTTCGGGATCATCTCAACAAACGCATAAAACGGCGCATTGCCTGAACCGGTCGTGACTGCCGCCAGCATTGTCAGAATCACCAATACCAGCATCAGGATGATACTCGCCGAACCAAACGAGGTAGCGATAGAAATCAGACTTTGAATAAAGCCGATGGTGCTAAGCCCCTGAGCGAATACCCCAGCGGCAACCAGCAGCATCACCACGTTAGCAAACGCATCTGCCATCCCGCGATAAGCCACTTCCAGACCAGAGAAAACTTTCTGGGTATTAAAGCTGCGGAGGAACTCCAGAATGGAGGCAATCAGCATACAAATCACCAGAATAGTGATGATGTGTAATTGCGGACCCCATTTACCGTCAAAAATCAGTACACCGATGATCGGCGTGAACGGCAAAATGGCATAAAACGCAGGAGCAGTGGTGGTGATTTCACTGACATCTAACATTTCATGAGAGATGTGCTCTTTTTTATCCAGATAACGTTGCCAGAAGAAGTGGGCGATCGCCATGCCGATAATTGCAGCAATTGAGATAGGCAGCGTCGTTTTGAAGGCGAAGTCAATCAGCGACATTTCGGAAGCTTGCGCCGCCAGCACCACATCCCCTGAAGTCGGTGCGAGAATAATCGCCGCCGGGGAGGCACAAATGGCAGCAGCTGCGCCACGACTGATACCAACGTTTACCATCACCGGAAATAGGGTTGCCATCAGCAAAACACCCAGACCGGTTGCGGAAGAGACGGCCAGAGACATCAGACAGGCGACAAAATAGGCGGCAATCATCAGCAGGTAAGGGGAGTTAATATACTGCAATGGTTTTGACGCCAGCTTGACCACCATATCATTCGCGCCGATATGGGTCATGTAAGCGGCAAATCCACACAGCATCATAATCATCATGCCGAGGTCGCCGCCGCGGCTCATTAGTAATATTTTAACGTATTCAACGATATCCGTGGCGCTGTAGCCTGTTGAAGCCTGGCTGGACGGTAACACTTTGTGCCCCATAATGGCACTGATAATCAGCAATAACAGGCCACCGACAAATAACACACCAGTGGCGGAATACCCTTTAATGATGTAGCGAGCTACACCCACAATAACCACAACCCCAATAAGGAGCTCAATGAATGTCAGCATAATTTTTCCTGTCTCCAGGCCCCAAAGTAAATAATAAAAAATTCCTAAAGCTTAAGGAAAAAATATGCCCAATAAATTGGCGATGAATGCTGATTAAAATCAAGAAAAACTGCCATTAAGACATTGAAGTTGCTGTTTTTATACATAGATAACAAAACGCATATTTAGCGGTTGGCAATTATCACATAATAATGTGTGCAAATTGATGGTGGATTGATGCAAATTTGTTAATTGCAATGGTGTTAGCTGCGGCTGTGCGCTCAAAAAATAATCTAATATGAGCATAGGTTGACGATATATATTATATACTTCGTTAAGATGATTGTTGTATCTCGTTAAAAAATAAAATAATTTTTCCTTGATTGCATTTTGTCATCAAAAAAGACTTGGTTTTTCTTTTTTGACTATTCCCATCGCAGAAAACGACGCATCATCTTTAATCGATGCGCGGAAATATTTAACTTGAACAAGCGGAAATAAATAGAGCAGCTATTCAGATTATTCTTTATGTTGGGTCTATTAAGGTTATGTTAATTGTAGCTTTGCTATGCTAGTAGTAGATTTTTGATAAATGTTTTATGGTCACAAATGAACGTGAGTAAATATGTCGCTATCTTTTCCTTTGTTTTTATTCAGTTAATCAGCGTTGGTAAAGTTTTTGCTAACGCAGATGAGTGGATGACAACGTTTAGAGAAAATATTGCACAAACCTGGCAACAGCCTGAACATTATGATTTATATATTCCTGCCATCACCTGGCATGCACGTTTCGCTTACGACAAAGAAAAAACCGATCGCTATAACGAGCGACCGTGGGGTGGCGGTTTTGGCCTGTCGCGTTGGGATGAAAAAGGAAACTGGCATGGCCTGTATGCCATGGCATTTAAGGACTCGTGGAACAAATGGGAACCGATTGCCGGATACGGATGGGAAAGTACCTGGCGACCGCTGGCGGATGAAAATTTTCATTTAGGTCTGGGATTCACCGCTGGCGTAACGGCACGCGATAACTGGAATTACATCCCTCTCCCGGTTCTACTGCCATTGGCCTCCGTGGGTTATGGCCCAGTGACTTTTCAGATGACCTACATTCCGGGTACCTACAACAATGGCAATGTGTACTTTGCCTGGATGCGCTTTCAGTTTTGAGACAAATGAAGTTTTAGTAACTTCTTTAAAATCAATAACTAAAATAAGTAGCATCAAAAATAACGCGACTTTTATCACTTTTTAGTAAAGTTGCACTGGACAAAGCGTACCACAATTGGTGTACTGGTAACCGACACAGCATTTGTGTCTATTTTTCATGTAAAGGTAATTTTGATGTCTAAGATTAAAGGTAACGTTAAGTGGTTTAATGAGTCCAAAGGATTCGGTTTCATTACTCCGGAAGACGGCAGCAAAGACGTGTTCGTACACTTCTCTGCAATCCAGACTAATGGTTTTAAAACTCTTGCTGAAGGTCAGCGCGTAGAGTTCGAAATCACTAACGGTGCCAAAGGCCCTTCTGCTGCAAACGTAATCGCTCTGTAAGATACGTCAGCAAGAATTCAAAACCCGCTTAATCAGCGGGTTTTTTTTGGTCTTTAGTGTGCGGTTGAGGCCGAAAACAGCCAGAAAGCCAGTGCTGTCATGGCAAAAGACCCCAGAAGGTTGACGAAAACGTTCAGTAACGCCCAGTCAAAGCGGCCCTCTTGTAACAAAAACACCACTTCTGCCGAAAATGTTGAGAAGGTTGTTAGACCGCCACAAAATCCGGTGGTGATTAATACTTTCCACACTGGATCAATGTTCGTCATCCTGCTGAACCAGGCGAATCCCATTCCTATGATGAATGCCCCAATCAGGTTTGCTGCCAGCGTCCCCAACGGAATCGCCTGATGCAGCGGGTTAAATCGCATACTTAACAGCCATCTCGCCACGCTTCCCGTACCACCGCCAATAAAAACTGCTAAAAGAAGTTGTAACACTGCAAAATCCTGCTATTTGATTTGTATGAGTGATAAGTGTAACGCCGAATAATCGTCGTTGGCGAATTTTACGACTCTGACAGGAGGTGGCAATGCTGGTTGCCGCAGGACAGTTTGCTGTTACATCTGTGTGGGAAAAGAACGCTGAGATTTGTGCCTCGTTGATGGCGCAGGCGGCGGAAAACGACGTATCGCTGTTCGTCCTGCCGGAAGCATTGCTGGCGCGCGATGATCATGATGCAGATCTATCGGTTAAATCAGCACAGCTGCTGGAAGGCGAATTCCTCGGACGTTTACGGCGAGAAAGTAAACGTAACATGATGACGACAATTCTGACGATTCATGTTCCTTCAACGCCGGGGCGCGCATGGAATATGCTGGTGGCGCTACAGGCAGGAAACATCGTCGCCCGTTATGCCAAATTGCATCTCTATGATGCATTTGCCATTCAGGAATCACGCCGTGTTGATGCTGGTAATGAAATCGCTCCGTTACTCGAGGTGGAGGGGATGAAGGTCGGTCTGATGACCTGTTATGACTTACGCTTTCCAGAGCTGGCGCTGGCACAGGCATTACAGGGAGCTGAAATCCTGGTACTTCCTGCCGCCTGGGTTCGCGGGCCGCTCAAAGAGCATCACTGGTCAACGTTGCTTGCCGCTCGTGCGCTGGATACCACCTGTTATATGGTGGCGGCGGGGGAGTGCGGGAACAAAAATATCGGTCAAAGCCGGATTATAGATCCCTTTGGAGTCACCATTGCGGCAGCGTCAGAAATGCCTGCACTCATTATGGCGGAAGTGACGCCCGAACGTGTGCGTCAGGTGCGCGCGCAACTGCCCGTCTTAAACAACCGTCGCTTTGCGCCGCCGCAATTATTATGATGTTTTTTTACTCGGCGCTTGATTCACCTTGTTACAGATTGCTATTGTGTGCGCGCGTCGAATGACCGTTAATATTCTCTGGTTTTTAAGGCGCGTTCTGTTGCCGGTTATATGTCAAGAAGGTATCTATGGGTGAGATTAGTATTACCAAACTGCTGGTAGTTGCGGCGCTGGTCGTTCTGCTGTTTGGGACTAAGAAGTTACGTACGCTGGGCGGAGACCTTGGAGCGGCCATTAAAGGGTTCAAGAAGGCGATGAATGATGATGATGCTGCGGCGAAAAAAGGCGCAGACGTTGATCTTCAGGCTGAAAAGCTCTCTCATAAAGAGTGACGTGGCGAGCAGGACGCTCCCTCAATATCTTGTTCGATACAAAAAACCCGCTTCAAAAAGCGGGTTTTTTATCAGACAGATGTAAGTAATTATTACAGGATTACTTAACTTCCATCCCTTTCGCCTGCAAATCGGCGTGGTAAGAAGAGCGGACAAACGGACCGCATGCAGCATGGGTAAAGCCCATCGCCAGCGCTTCGGCTTTCATTTCGTCGAACTCATCCGGGCTAACGTAACGTTGAACCGGCAGGTGATGGCGGCTTGGCTGCAAATATTGCCCCAGCGTTAACATCGTCACACCATGACGGCGCAGGTCGCGCATTACCTCAATAATTTCTTCATTGGTTTCACCCAGTCCCACCATCAGACCAGACTTGGTCGGGATTTCCGGATGCGCTTCTTTAAAGCGTTCCAGCAGCTTCAGCGACCAGTTGTAATCTGCACCAGGCCGTACCTGACGGTAAATACGCGGTACGTTTTCCAGGTTATGGTTGAACACATCTGGTGGCGTTGCAGTCAGAATATCCAGAGCACGATCCATACGACCACGGAAATCCGGCACCAGAGTTTCAATTTTGATTTGCGGGCTTTTTTCCCGAATGGCAGTAATGCAATCCGCAAAGTGCTGGGCACCGCCATCGCGCAGGTCATCACGGTCAACGGAGGTGATAACCACATAACGCAGCGCCATATCGGCAATGGTCTGCGCCAGTTTCACTGGTTCATTGGCATCAGGAGCTACCGGGCGACCGTGGGCAACATCACAGAACGGACAACGGCGGGTACAAATAGCGCCGAGGATCATAAACGTTGCTGTGCCGTGGTTGAAGCATTCCGCCAGGTTAGGGCAGGAGGCTTCCTCGCAGACAGAATGCAGGCCATTTTTGCGCATTGCGGCTTTGATGCCCTGGATACGTGTAGAGTCCGCTGGAAGCTTGATTTTCATCCATTCCGGCTTGCGCAGCAGGGCTTCGCGCTCTGTTGCCACGTTTTTAACCGGGATAAGGGCCATCTTATCGGCATCGCGGTATTTAACACCGCGTTCCATCACAATGGGTTTACTCATAGCGTGCGTGTTCCAGTTGCGAATTACGAAGGAAAGCGTTTCAATTCAATAGATTGTTGTAATTATCAACTATTTTTGAATTAACGACTGGCAGTATATCATTGAAACGGACCTGAAAGCAGCCAAAGCGGTCGCGAAAATGTAAAATTGTTGTTGGATTGTGCCATTTTATCGTTCTGCGCTGTGATCTGGCTGTAACAATACTTTTTCAAAATGCATTACGGATAACATCTATTACTCCGTGCAGGATGGGATCACGCAGGCTGAATTTGTTGTAGTGGATAGAGAAATCTATTTGCTCCTCATTTAAGGACGGAAAAGGCAGTTTTTCCAGCGGCCAGCAGCGGCTAAACAGGTTATAAAAACGGCTGGGAATAATCGCTAACATGTCACTGTTGGCAACCAGTGCAGCGATTGTCAAAATGTTGTAGCTGGTGAAATTGATTTGCCGGTCCGGAAACATTTCTTGAACTCTCTGCCGCAGACCGCTGAAATTTTCTCTTCCGGTAACAGAAGTACATGCGCAGCGTTGTCGATAGTCTCTCTGTCATCTTCTAAAGAGAGTAGTGGATTTCCCTCGCGGCAAATTAACACCATATTGTCGGTGAACAGAACATGATGTTGCACCGTACGATTGGTGCAAAACATGTTATCGATGATGAGATCGGTTTGAAACTGACTGAGTTGGTTTTCCGCGTCGCTGATGGGCGGGTTGCGCAGTAAAAGCTGCGGATAGTGAGTTTTAATCGCCCGATAGATGACAGGAAGGACCAGGGCTCCGACCGAGGGAGTGGTCGCAATAGTTATCGTTCGTTGCTTATCATAGCTTCCTTCGATATCCAGCGCGCCAAGAATGGACTCAAGGCCCTGACTGATATACTCATGTAGATGCATCGCAAATGCGGTAGGAGTGACACCCTGGCCTTTGCGAATAAACAATGGGTCAGGGAATATAACGCGCAGTTTCTGAATAGACTGACTGATTGCCGAGGGGGTCAGATTAAGCACTTTCGCTGCATTAACGATCCCTTTATGTACATATACAGCTTCAAAAATAGTCAGAAGGTTAAGATCAATATTTCGTAAGGTTGTAAATATTTGTGGTTTACCTTCTGACGACTTTCTGCTTAAACAGGGTTCAATTTGATTATTACTATCCACGCACTTACTCCAATTTTATTCATGGAAAAATAATATTTAAAAAATTACAATAATCTTATGTCTAATTGGAACGGAACGCTTTTGCTCACCATAATCAACTATTTCAATAGGTTAATCAATGGGGTGAGTTACGGAGCAAGGCGTGGCACCGCATTTCTGCAAGTGATAAAGAAAATATACAAACGCGAAGGAGATGTAAAGCATTAGCAGGTATTATGAGTAATGACCCAGTGTAAATTGGGCCATTGATGTATGGAATTAAGCGGTAATATATTCGAAGTCCGGATTGTTTAGTAGCGCTAAAATATTTTCCAGTAAACGTGGAGCAATATTATTAGTCGTCGCTTCGGGTTTCCATTGTGATATTTTAGCCATTTCCATTCCGGCATACCCACAAGGATTAATACGTAAAAATGGTGAAAGATCCATATTGACGTTTAATGCCAGACCGTGGAATGAACAACCGCGTCGAATACGTAAACCCAGTGAGCAAATTTTCTTTTCCCCAACATAGACACCTGGCGCGTCAGCCCGAGGATGCGCTTCTATACCCAGTTCAGCCAGGGTATTCACCACTGTTTGCTCAAGCAAGGTCACCAGTTCACGCACACCGAGTTTACGGCGTTTCAGGTTAAGCAACACATACATCACCTGTTGCCCCGGCCCGTGATAAGTCACCTGCCCACCGCGATCGCTCTGGATCACCGGAATATCACCCGGCATTAAAATGTGCTCCGCTTTTCCTGCCTGACCTTGGGTGAATACCGGATAGTGCTCGACCAGCCAGATTTCATCAAGGGTACTATCATCGCGGGTATCGGTGAATTCATGCATAGCCTGGGAGATTGGCTCGTAAGGCTGAAGACCGAGCTGGCGGACAAGAATTTTATCCTGATACAAAACGGCATCTCCGTGGAGAATGAGTAAAAGTGGGGGAAAAGTATATCACAGCGAGGAGAGGGGAGTTACCCGACCAGGAGCCGGGTAACGGAGAAGCGAGTTACAGAACCATGCGGACAATATCGATTTTGCCCAGTTCTTCATACAGTGTTTCAACCTGCTCGATATGAGTGGCGTTGATAGTGATAGATACCGAGTGGTAGTTGCCTTTGCTGCTTGGTTTTACCGTTGGGGTGTAGTCACCTGGCGCATGGCGCTGTACCACTTCAACCACCTGATCAACCAGCTCAGGTAACGCCTGCCCCATAACTTTGTAAGTAAAAGGAGTAGGGAATTCAAGCAGTTCGTTAAGTTTGGTTTTCATGTCAGCTCCGGCGTAACGTAATTAAATAGCAACTCCCGCCAGAAGGCGGGAGTTTTTTTACTGATGCTTAGTATATGGGGACGGAAATTACACTTTCAAGTGTTCAATTTTTAACCAAACCAGTGATGGAACATTAATTTAATGTAATCAATGATTTTGCCGAAGAAGTTACCTTCCGGGATTTCTTGCAACACAACCAGCGGGCGTTGCTCGATCGTTTTGCCATCAAGCTGGAAGTTGATAGTTCCGACGACCTGATTCTTTTGCAGCGGCGCATGCAATTCACTGCTGTTCAGCACATAGCTGGCTTTCAGATCTTTCATGCGACCACGCGGAATGGTCAGGTACACGTCTTTATCAACCCCTAACGAAGCGCGATCAGAATCACCAAACCAAACCGGTTCAGAGGCGAACTCTTTACCTACTTTCAGTGGGTTAACGGTTTCGAAGAAACGGAAGCCCCAGGTTAGCAGTTTTTTACTTTCGGCTTCACGGCCTTTAAAAGTACGTCCGCCCATCACCGCAGAAATCAAGCGCATCTGGCCTTCAGTCGCAGAAGCAACAAGGTTGTAACCTGCTTTGTCAGTGTGTCCGGTTTTGATGCCGTCGACATTCAGGCTGTTATCCCATAACAGGCCGTTACGGTTCAGCTGGCGAATACCGTTAAACGTAAATTCTTTTTCTTTATAGATCGAGTATTCATTCGGTACGTCACGGATCAATGCCTGGCCGATCAGCGCCATATCTCGCGCGGAGCTGTACTGACCATCAGCATCCAGACCATGTACCGTCTGGAAGTGGGTGTTTTTCAGGCCCAGGGCGTTAACGTAGCTGTTCATCAAGCCAACAAAAGCGTCCTGGCTACCAGCGGCAAAATCAGCCATGGCGACACAAGCATCGTTACCCGATTGCAGGTTAATACCGCGGATCAGCTGAGAAACCGGAACCTGCATGCCCGGTTTGAGGAACATCAGCGAAGAACCTTTAAACACCGGGTTACCGGTGGCCCATGCGTCGTTGCCGATAGTGACTAAATCAGTTTCTTTAAATTTACCGGCTTTCATTGCTTGGCCGATAACGTAACTGGTCATCATTTTGGTCAGGCTGGCAGGATCGCGGCGGACATCTGCGTTCTGTTCGGCGAGCACTTTGCCGGAGTTATAGTCAATCAGGATGTAGGACTCCGCATCGATCTGCGGTACACCCGGGATCATAGTTTTGATATTCAGGTCATCGGCATGTGCAGCAGAGATAAAGGCTGTGCAAAGAGCCGTGGTGAGCGCCAGGCGCTTCATGATACGAGCGGAAAAAATGGTATTCATGGTCTGAACTACGACATCCGTGATGGAATTAAAAAAAGTGCCCTACTATAGCAAATGCACTACCGGCAGGCATCTGACTTTCCGCGTGACTTTGTTAACGTCATTTACAGAAATTGACACATCAGATGCCTGCTTTACGCTACTGCGCGGTGGTAATAAATGACTGTAATTGGGCTTCGGTTTGCAAACGTTGCTGCAAGGTACTGGCTTCGGCTTTGCTGGCGAAGGGGCCAAGCTGGATCCGCCAGACCGCGCCATTTTGAGTTACGCGACCGGGGACGCCGAACTTCTGTCCCAGTTGCTGTTGGTACTGTTGCGCACGAGCCTGATCGCTAACGGCCCCGACTTGCACCATAAAGTTGCCGCTGGCGCTTTGCGAGGCGGCTTGCGGTGTCACCATTGCAGGCGAGGTTGCAGGCGTTGTCGACGGAGCTGTAACAACGGGCTGTGGCGCAGGCGTCGGTTCGCTGCCTTCCAGTACACCAGGCGCTAAGGTCGTTGGTGCGCCGAGGAAACCGCTACTGGTTACCGGCGCGCCGGTCGGATCTTCGCTTTTTAGCGTCGAATTACTGACCGGAAGAATGTCACCCTGCGGGCCAGACACTGAACTTGTTCCCGCGCCACCGCTTAAATCGGGAGGTGCAGGCAGGGCGTAAGTCTGTTTGGCGACTGTGGTACAAGCCATACCAGGACCAGAAAGCGAACCATCCTGGGCGACAATAATCGGATCGATACGAACTTTGGTGTTGTTTGACGTGTTAAGACGGTCAGCTGCCGCGCGAGAAAGCGAAATAACGCGGTCGTTGCCGTAAGGGCCGCGATCATTAATGCGCACCACGATCATTCGCCCGTTAGCCAGGTTAGTGATTCTGGCGTAGCTGGGGATCGGAAGCGTTGGATGGGCCGCCGTCAGCTGTGTCGGATCGAAAGCTTCGCCAGAGGCCGTCAGGTTACTGCCTGGTTCGGCATCATAGATTGCCGCCAGTCCCGCCTGGCTAAATCGAGACGGATCCTGCACGATTTTGTAGCTTTTACCGTCGCGCTGGTAATCCTGATTTGCCGTCGCGTTCAGTGGTTCGAAACGCGGGTCCGCCCCGCTAATTTCAACTATGGGGCCGTTACATACCGCAGGCTGCGGTACACTTACCGTCTGTTGCTGACCATCATCGCTTGTACATGCCGCGAGCATTCCTGCCGCGATGCAGATCCCGAGCCACTGCTTACGCATTGCGCACCTCTTACACGCTTTTCGACAACATTTTCCTGTGGGTGTGGATTGACATTACAATCCCGAACCCAGCCATCAGCACAATTAGCGCCGATCCTCCATAACTGACCAGTGGGAGCGGAACCCCTACAACCGGCAGAATACCGCTTACCATACCAATATTTACGAAGACATAAACGAATAATATCAGCATTAAGCCACCAGCCATGACGCGACCAAAGGTGGTTTGCGCTCTGGCGGCTATCCACAGCCCGCGCATGATCAGCAGAATGTAGAGAGCGAGCAGAATCAGAATGCCCACTAATCCCAGCTCTTCCGCCAGTACCGCGAAGATAAAGTCGGTATGGCGTTCGGGGAGAAATTCAAGCTGTGACTGAGTGCCGTGCAGCCAGCCTTTGCCGCGTAATCCGCCGGAGCCAATAGCAATTTTAGACTGAATAATGTGATAGCCCGCGCCGAGTGGGTCTGATTCCGGGTCCAGGAGCATCATTACGCGCTGGCGCTGGTAATCATGCATCAGGAAGAACCACAGAATCGGAATGAACGCCGCCACCAGCACTACTGCGACGCCAATCAGACGCCAGCTAAGGCCAGAGAGGAACAGTACAAACAGACCGGAAAGCGCAACGAGGATTGATGTTCCCAGGTCAGGCTGTGCAGCCACCAGCAGCGTGGGCATAAATATCAGCACCAGCGCGATGCCAGTGTTCTTCAACGATGGCGGGCAAACGTCGCGGTTGATAAAGCGCGCAACCATCAGTGGTACGGCTATTTTGGCAATTTCCGACGGCTGAAAACGAACAATACCGAGGTCCAGCCAGCGTTGAGCACCTTTAGAGATGGCACCGAAAGCATCTACCGCCACCAGCAAAATAATACAGATGATATAGAGATAGGGGGCCCAGCCTTCATAAACGCGTGGAGGAATTTGCGCCATCACCACCATGATGACCAGACCCATCGCGATTTGGCCGATTTTACGCTCCATCATGCCAATATCCTGACCGCTGGCGCTCCAGATAACCAGGGCGCTGTAAACCAGCAATGCCAGTAAGATCAGCAGCATTGTGGGATCGAGATGGACTTTATCCCAGAATGTTTTTTTATTCGGATTATCCGTCATGATTAATGGTCCTCCGCTGCGGCAACCGCTGGATTTTCCGCAGGCAGATCGGTGTTGTTATCACCCAGCATAATGTGGTCGAGGATCTGGCGCATCAGTGTACCAACCGCCGGACCCGCACCACCGTTCTCCAGAATCATGGCGACAGCCACTTGCGGATTGTTGTATGGCGCAAAGGCGGTCATCAGTTTGTGGTCACGTAAACGCTCGGCAATTTTGTGCGCATTATAGGTTTCGTTCGCTTTCAGACCGAAGACCTGAGCGGTACCGGATTTCGCCGCAATTTTGTACGGTGCGCTGGCAAAGTATTTATGCGCCGTACCGTTAGGGCGGTTAGCAACACCGTACATACCGTCTTTCGCCAGCTCCCAGTAACCGGAATGAATATCGCCGACGGGCGGTTCATGCGGCTGTACCCATGGCACCTGTTTGCCGTCTTCGGCGGTGCTCATCAGCAAATGAGGAACCTTCACGATACCGTCATTAATCAGGATCATCAGTGCCTTACTCATCTGGATTGGGGTCGCTGTCCAGTAACCCTGACCGATACCAACCGGAATGGTGTCACCCTGATACCACGGTTTTTTAAAGCGTTTCTGTTTCCATTCGCGGGTAGGCATGTTGCCGGAACGTTCTTCCGCCAGGTCGATACCGGTGTAATGACCATAACCGAATTTACCCATCCATTCGGAGAGGCGATCGATCCCCATATCGTAGGCCACCTGATAGAAGAAGGTATCCGCAGATTCTTCCAGCGATCTTGTGACATTCAGACGCCCGTGGCCCCATTTTTTCCAGTCACGATAACGTTTTTCCGAACCTGGCAGTTGCCACCAGCCTGGGTCAAACAGCGTCGTATTGCGCGTGATCACCCCGGCGCTCAATGCCGAAACCGCCACATAGGGTTTAACTGTAGACGCGGGAGGATAAACCCCCTGTGTGGCGCGGTTCACCAGCGGTGTATTCGGGTCGTTCAACAAGGCGGAATAATCTTTGCTGGAGATACCGTCAACAAACAGGTTTGGGTCATAACTAGGCGTGGAAACCAGCGCCAGTACCCCACCTGTACGCGGATCGGTGACAACCACAGCTGCGCGGCTACCCGCCAGCAGCGTTTCAATATATTGCTGGAGTTTGAGATCCAGCGTCAGGTAAATATCGTGTCCGGCTTGCGGTGGTACTTCTTTTAACTGGCGGATAACACGCCCACGGTTGTTAACTTCAACCTCTTCATAACCGGTCTGACCGTGCAGCACGTCTTCATAGTAACGCTCAATGCCCAGCTTACCGATATCATGCGTTGCCGCATAGTTGGCCAGTTTGCCGTCATTATTCAGGCGTTCGACGTCTTTATCGTTGATTTTCGACACATAGCCGATGACGTGGGTCAACGCCGAACCGTAAGGATAGTAACGACGTTTATAGCCTTTAACTTCGACACCCGGAAAACGGTACTGATTGACGGCAAAGCGAGCTACTTGTACTTCGGTCAGGTTAGTTTTCACCGGAATAGAGGTGAAACGGTGTGAACGTGCGCGCTCTTTTCGGAATGCAGCAATATCGTCATCGGTCAGATCAACCACGCTGCGCAAAGCGTCCAGCGTTTGCTGCACGTTATCGACTTTCTCTGGCATCATTTCTATCTGGTAGATAGTGCGGTTGAGGGCCAGAGGGATACCATTACGGTCGTAGATAATGCCGCGGCTGGGCGCGATAGGCACCAGCTTAATGCGGTTTTCATTAGAGCGAGTCTGGTAGTCGGTAAAGCGAACAATTTGCAGATTATACAGGTTGGCGATAAGCACGCCGGTCAGCAGCAAAATCCCCAAAAAGGCGACCAGCGCCCGGCGCACAAACAGCGCGGACTCTGCCGTATAGTCGCGAAAAGAGTTCTGTAGTTTCATCCGCTGCGTTTTCTACTCAAAGCTCCCTTATCACTCACGGTGATAAGGATGGTTGGTGGTGATGCTCCACGCCCGGTACAGACTCTCTGCGACCAGCACGCGAACCAGCGGATGGGGGAGGGTAAGCGCCGACAGCGACCAGCTCTGCTCCGCCGCCGCTTTACAGGCAGGCGACAACCCTTCAGGCCCGCCAATCAGTAGACTGACGTCGCGACCATCCAGCTTCCAGCGTTCCAGCTCAGCGGCTAACTGCGGCGTATCCCAGGGCTTGCCTGGAATATCGAGGGTGACAATGCGGTTTTTGCCTGCGGCCGCCAACATCTGCTCACCCTCTTTGTCGAGTATGCGCTTGATGTCCGCATTCTTGCCGCGTTTTCCGGCCGGAATTTCAATCAGCTCGAAGGGCATATCTTTCGGAAAACGACGCAGGTACTCGGTAAAACCGGTTTGTACCCAGTCCGGCATTTTCGTTCCCACGGCGACAAGTTGCAGCTTCACGCATTAACTCCAGAGTTTTTCCAGTTCATACAGGCGACGGCTCTCTTCCTGCATGACATGGACAATCACATCGCCCAAATCCACGACAATCCAGTCGGCGCTGTTTTCACCTTCTACGCCGAGCGGTAACAGGCCCGCTGCGCGAGACTCCTGCACAACGTGGTCAGCAATGGACATAACATGACGGCTGGACGTACCCGTACAGATGATCATGCAGTCGGTGATGCTGGATTTGCCTTGAACGTCTAAGGCGATGATGTCCTGACCTTTGAGGTCATCAATTTTGTCGATAACAAAATCCTGGAGTGCTTTACCCTGCAAGTTTTCCCCCTGGGTGAATCAAATAGATAAAAATGGTCTGTCAGTATACCTGAACCAGAGGCGATTTCGGGACAATTGTCGCCGAATCGGCTTTCGAAAGTGGGCTATCATCCCACCCCGCGCCGCAGATTGCATCGCCATTTTTGTAAAACAATTTCTACAAAGTCGTGTCTGGCGGAAAAAGTCTGGCTGCGGAGAATATCAGCCTGCCCGGGGCTGTCAATGGTCGTTGCGGCTTACCCGTAAAAAAACAGAAAAGTCATGCATTCTCGACCCCGATGGCACGGCTATTGAGGACGCGTAGCGTCGCGAATTTTTGGTTGATATCAATGGCGCTCCAACACCCCTGGTCAACGCGAAAATGCCACATAGACTCGGCAGGCATGCCAATTAAACGAGCAATTAACAGACTCAGTACGCCCTGATGGCTGACGATTAAAATATTCTGATAGTGCTGATATTCACTAAGCCTTGCGATAAAGCGTTCCACACGTTGCGAAAATGCCTGAAATCCTTCACCGTTCGTGGGGATAGCATGCTGCCAGTCATTGCACCACGCGCTATAGTTTTCGGCATCTTCTTGCATGAGGTCGCGATGATGTCGCATCTCCCAGTCGCCAAAAAACATTTCGTTGAGTTCAGGGATGATATGAACGGGGAGCTGGCGGTCACTGAGAACCAGTCGCGCGGTATGCTGTGCCCGTTCCAGTTCACTGCATAAAACCAGGTCAAAGGAAACATCATGTAGCAGTGTATGCAGATTTTGCGCTTGCTCAATACCGCGTGCGGTCAGGGGTGTGGGCGCATGACCGCTGTACAGACCATCGACATTCGCTTGTGTTTCGCCATGACGAATTAACCACAGTCGCATCATGCCCTCCGTAACGACAGGTATCAGCGATACAAGCCTTGTTGGTTAATGTAAGTCAATACCGGTTCCGGCAATAAATCCTCACACGATTCACCGTTTTGCAAACGTTCGCGGATGATGGTCGCCGAGATGTTAAACCACGGTGTTTCAGCCAGATAAATTTTACCGGCAGGCTGAAGGTGAAGATCTTCCGGGTTATGTGTCAAATGATCTTCCAGCCATTGCTGGTATTGCGGTTGCGCCATTTCAAGTGGGTAACCTGGACGCCGACAGACGATCAAATGTGCATTGTCGAGTATCGTTTCGTATTCGTACCAGGTCGGAAAGGTCAGCAATGAATCCTGACCAATAATAAACGCCAGCGGCACGTCCGGCCCTTGTTCCTGCCGCCACTCTTTCAGTGTTTGCGCAGTGTAAGAGGGGGCATTGCGCTTTAGCTCGCGTTCATCAAGAGTAAATAATGGCTTGTCGGCAATCGCCAGTTCAAGCATGTGTTTACGCTGCACGCTGTTCGCTTCCGGCTGGGGACGATGCGGAGGAACATTATTAGGGATTATTGTGACCCGCGTCAGACCAATCAAATTCGCCAGCGTTTCCACGGGTTTAAGATGACCATAGTGCACCGGATCAAAGGTGCCGCCAAACAGAGCCTGTAAAGATTTCATATCAACCGTCGATAAATACGTCCGCCAGGGGTTTATGGCACAACAGAAGAGATAACCCTTCCAGCTCTGCCCACACTGACTGACCGTAATCTTGTTTGAGGGTGAGTTCCGTTCGTGTCAGGAGTTGCACAGCCTGACGTAACTGCGGCTGGCTTAAGCGATTTAACGCCTCGCCCATCATGCCCCGGCGGTTCTGCCATACCCGATGCTTATCAAACAACGCACGCAGTGGCGTATGGGCAGACTGGCGTTTCAGGTTAACCAGTAACAACAGTTCACGTTGTAATGTGCGCAACAAAATAACCGGCTCGCTGCCTTCCAGACGCAGTTGCTGAAGAATATGCAACGCGCGCTTACTTTTTCCCATCAACAAAGCATCAACCCAATGAAAAGGGGTGAAATGCGCGGCATCATTCACCGCCTGTTCAACGCGCGGTAATGTCAATTTGCCGTCTGGCCAGAGCAGCGATAAACGCTCCAGTGCCTGAGCCAGCGCCAGCAGGTTACCTTCATAACAGTAGCAGAGCACCTGATTCGCCGCGTCATCCAGTTCTAAATTGAGCTGTTTTGCGCGCGCAGCAACCCAGCGGGGAAGCTGAGCCTGCTCCGGTGTCTGACAGGTCACCTGCACGCTGCGATTCGCAAGAGCAGTAAACCAGGCGGAATTTTCTTGCGCTTTGCTTAATTTATTACCGCGGACGATCAACAGCAGGTCGTCATGCAGAAGTCCGGTGAGTGTGAGAAGTTGTTCATTGATCGCCGCATTCGGTCCGTTTTCTGGTAACAACAGCAATAGCGTTTGTCGACTGGCAAACAGACTCATGGCCTGGCATAACGAAAAGATCGCATTCCAGTCAGTGTTGGGATCAATGGAAAAAGTGTGGTGTTCTTCGAATCCTTGAGCCGCAGCTACCTGACGAACAGCGTCCTGGCTTTCCTGCAATAACAGAGGATCGTTACCAAGTAAAAGATACGCCGCGCGCAGCCCTTCATTGAGCTGCGCGCGGAGTTGTTCCGGGTACAACCGAATCATCAGTTACCCAGCGTGGTGGAGACGCGTGCAGGCGTTGCCGGAGTATCCGTTGTGGTCGACGTCTGTTCTTCGTCGGAACGAATATCCGCAGCACGGATGCTTGGCAGCTTACGAATCAGCTGTTCGGCAGCACGGTCGTACATCTCTTTACGATCATGTCTTGTTCGTTATCTTTCGCTAACGCCATTTGCGGGTTATCGAAGAACGAACGGAAGACTTTGGCGCTAATCGGGTAGATATCACGGCCGGGGATCAACACGGTCGCATTAACCGTCATGATCATCTGATACTCTGCTGTTTGACCGTTACGGAATACCGATGCGGTATCTTTCGCGATGCTCACTTTACCCAAACGCAAGGATGGAACGTCCTTACGCGTGGTTTCTTTATCAAGCAACTCGACACCATTCAGACGTAACTGGTTACGCACCGCACGGCTTAATGGCCCGTTCGGATCGCCTGAGTCCAGGATCATGACCTTCATAGTGGAAGGAACCTGCGTGGTATCACGCAGATGCCAGCCACACCCGGCGGTGATTAACACCGCCAGAGATAACAACAATGTTGCCAGATATCGCACGCTTCCTCCCGCGCTTAGCCAACGACCAGATTGAGGAGTTTACCTGGTACGTAAATCACTTTACGTACAGTAACGCCATCAAGATATTTTGCTACCAGATGTTCCTGGCCAGCACGTTCGCGAACCTGTTCTTCCGTTGCGTCCACCGGAACGGTGATTTTGGCACGGACTTTACCGTTAACCTGCACCACGACCAGCGTGGAGTCTTCCACCATCGCTTTTTCGTCAGCAACCGGCCACGGCGCGTTGTCGATATCGCCTTCGCCTTTCAGTTCCTGCCACAGCGTGAAGCAGATGTGCGGGGTGAACGGGTTAAGCATACGGACAACGGCCAGCAGAGCTTCCTGCATCAGAGCGCGATCCTGCTCGCCATCGGTCGGTGCTTTCGCCAGTTTGTTCATCAGCTCCATAATCGCCGCAATTGCGGTGTTGAAGGTCTGACGACGGCCGATATCATCGGTCACTTTAGCGATAGTTTTATGCACATCACGACGCAGCGCTTTCTGATCTTCAGTCAGTGCATCAACGTTCAGTGTCGCAACATCACCTTTTGCTGTATGCTCGTACACCAGTTTCCAGACACGTTTCAGGAAGCGGTTAGCCCCTTCTACGCCGGATTCCTGCCATTCGAGAGTCATATCAGCCGGAGAAGCAAACATCATAAACAGACGAACGGTGTCCGCGCCGTAACGTTCAACCATCACCTGCGGGTCGATACCGTTGTTCTTCGACTTGGACATTTTGCTCATGCCGGTATAAACCAGTTCATGGCCTGCCGCATCTTTCGCTTTCACGATACGGCCTTTCTCGTCACGTTCAACGATAGCATCAACCGGGGAAACCCAGTTACGTTCGCCGTTTTCGCCAACATAGTAGAAGGCATCTGCCAGCACCATACCCTGACACAGCAACTGTTTCGCTGGTTCGTCAGAGTTCACCATGCCTGCATCACGCATCAGTTTGTGGAAGAAGCGGAAGTAGAGCAGGTGCATAATGGCGTGTTCAATACCACCAATGTAGATATCCACCGGCAGCCAGTAGTTAGCCGCTTTAGAATCCAGCATACCTTCTTTGTACTGCGGGCAAGTGTAGCGCGCATAGTACCAGGAGGACTCCATAAAGGTGTCGAAAGTGTCGGTTTCACGCAGTGCTGGCATACCGTTAACGGTAGTTTTTGCCCACTCCGGATCTGCTTTAATCGGGCTGGTAATGCCGTCCATCACCACATCTTCCGGCAGGATCACCGGCAGCTGGTCGTCCGGGGTCGGCATTACGGTACCGTCTTCCAGCGTCACCATCGGAATCGGCGCGCCCCAGTAACGCTGACGAGAAACACCCCAGTCGCGCAGGCGGTAGTTCACTTTACGCTCGCCAACGCCCATCGCAGTCAGTTTATCGGCGATGGCGTTGAAGGCCGCTTCATGGTCAAGACCGTTGAACTCGCCAGAGTTGAACAGCACGCCTTTTTCAGTCAGGGCTTGCTGGGAGAGATCCGGTTCAGAACCGTCAGCCGCCAGAATAACTGGCTTGATGTTCAGGCCATATTTAGAGGCAAACTCGTAGTCGCGCTGGTCGTGACCCGGAACCGCCATAACTGCGCCCGTGCCGTACTCCATCAATACGAAGTTTGCTGCCCAAACGGGAATTTCTTCGCCCGTTAATGGGTGAACCGCTTTAAAGCCAGTATCGACGCCTTTTTTCTCCATCGTCGCCATTTCAGCTTCGGCAACTTTGGTGTTACGGCATTCGTCAATAAAGGCCGCCAGTTCAGGATTATTTTCCGCCGCTTTCTGCGCCAGCGGATGACCCGCCGCTACCGCCAGGTAGGTACAACCCATAAAGGTGTCCGGGCGGGTAGTGTAAACGGTCAGCGTGTTGTCATAGTTGTTAACGTTGAAGGTGATTTCCACGCCTTCGGAACGACCGATCCAGTTACGCTGCATGGTTTTAACGGTGTCTGGCCAGTGATCCAGTTTATCCAGATCGTTGAGCAGCTCGTCAGCGTAAGCAGTGATTTTGATAAACCACTGCGGGATCTCTTTACGTTCAACTTTGGTATCGCAGCGCCAGCAGCAGCCGTCGATAACTTGTTCGTTCGCCAGTACGGTCTGGTCGTTCGGGCACCAGTTGACCGCAGAAGTCTTCTTATATACCAGGCCTTTTTTATACAGCTCGGTGAAGAATTTCTGTTCCCAACGGTAGTATTCCGGCGTACAGGTTGCCAGCTCGCGGCTCCAGTCATAACCAAAGCCCAGCATTTTGAGCTGGTTTTTCATATACGCGATGTTGTCGTACGTCCACGGTGCTGGCGCGGTGTTGTTTTTCACCGCCGCGCCTTCCGCAGGCAGACCAAACGCGTCCCAGCCGATCGGCTGCAGGACGTTTTTGCCCAGCATACGCTGGTAGCGGGCGATCACGTCACCGATGGTGTAGTTACGTACGTGGCCCATGTGTAGTCGACCAGAAGGATAGGGAAGCATAGACAGGCAGTAATACTTCTCTTTGCTCTCGTCTTCGGTTACTTCAAATGTGCGCTTCTCATCCCAATGAAGCTGTACTTTGGATTCTATCTCTTCCGGGCGGTATTGCTCTTGCATGGCAGCCAGTGGTCCTGTTTTCAATACGGCTACAAATGTAGCGTTGAGGTGGTTTTTCAGATCCGCATAGCATAGCCCAAACGTCCGCGTCAAAACAGCCTTTCGCGCACTCGACGTTGAAATGATGCCCGGATTATTCATACATTAATTTACAGAGTTTGTGGGCGTATTAGCAAAGCAAGGAACAAAGAACGTCTATTATTATAGTCAGTTAACGACCCGGGAGATGAAACGATGAACAAGGTTGCTCAATATTACCGTGAACTGGTCGCGTCACTGAGCGAACGCCTGCGTAATGGCGAACGTGATATCGACGCACTGGTGGAACAGGCGCGCGAGCGCGTAATAAAAACAGGGGAGTTAACGCGAACCGAGGTCGATGAGCTGACGCGAGCTGTCAGACGTGACCTGGAAGAGTTCGCCATGAGCTATGAAGAGAGCCTGAAAGAAGAATCTGACAGCGTCTTTATGCGGGTGATTAAAGAAAGCTTGTGGCAGGAGCTGGCAGACATCACCGATAAAACGCAGCTTGAATGGCGCGAAGTTTTCCAGGACCTCAATCATCACGGGGTTTATCACAGCGGAGAAGTGGTAGGGCTGGGAAATCTGGTCTGCGAGAAATGTCACTTCCATCTCCCGATCTACACACCGGAAGTGCTGATGCTATGCCCGAAATGTGGTCATGATCAGTTCCAGAGACGCCCGTTTGAGCCGTAATAGTCTGATTTCGCACAGCAATAAAGAGAATATGGGCCGAATGAAATTCCCCGGCCCTTGTTTTTATCTCTACAGTAAATCTTCAGTCTCACGAATTTCCTGACTGACATCTCTGGTTCCGGATGACGAACTTTACGATACAGGTCGAGAGCCTGTCGGAGATCGACAGGTCTTCCTTCTCCGTAGTGATACATAATGGCCAGGTTATACCAGGCAGTGGCGTCATTGCATTCAGCGGCTTTCGTAAACCATTCAAAGGCAGCCTGATAATCTTTCTCAACGCCTTGTCCGTGTTTATACATATAACCGATGTTGACGTAAGCGCCGACGCTCCCCTGAGCGGCAGCCTTCAGATACCAGTACATCGCTTGCTTATAGTCCTGGTCCACCCCTTCGCCAGCGTTATAATCCCATGCAATTTGAAACTGGGCGTGCCGATTACCCTGCTGTGCGCTTTTCAAATACCAGAATGCGGCGAGTGTCTTGTTTTGAGCAACGCCTTTTCCGTCTTCATAAAGATCGGCCAGATTGTTTTGCGCGTCACTATGGCCTTGTAATGCAGCTTGTTTGTACCAGAAAAATGCCAGCGCATAGTCTTTTGCGACTCCGTTGCCATTTCTGTACATCCACCCAAGATTATTTTGCGCATAAGACATTCCGCTCTCCGCGGCTATCTGATACCAGACAACCGCTTCTTTATAATTGGGGGCTTCTCCACGATCCAGTGTCCAGCCAAGGGCGTTGGAAGCGAAAGTATGGCCTTGTAGGGCAGCTTTTTTCAGCCAGAAGATGGCTTGCTCATTATCTTTATGACGGCTTTTATCCTCGGTATACTTTTGCCCTAAGGAATACTGTGCTTCACAATGACCTTGCTCAGCGGCCAGCTTCAGCCAGTAAAAGGCTTTTTCGTCGTCCGGAGAATCAATTGCGCTATCGCGATTATAATAAAACCCAACAATATATTGAGCCTCGCAATCGCCTTTTTCAGCACGTTCGATAATCTCATCTATTGATAAATTATCGCAGCAACTTGACGTGAAAATCATTATCATTTCCTTATGGTTGCAGATAAAACATATTATATTTTTATGTGTTCCATTTTTGCGTAAGCCTTATTTTATGCGTATTATGTCGCGTCAGAAAAGTATAAATAAACGAGCCTCGCAATGCGGCTAATATTCATTTAATGAATATTTAAGGATAAATTATATGGACATGGAGTCGCAAAAAATATTGTTTGCACTTTCCACTCCGATGGAAATACGCAATGAATGCTGTTTACCTTCGCATTCATCACCCAAAATGTATTTAGGTACATGCTTTTTTGACCTTTCTTCCTCATGGGGAATTGATGACCGTGATGACCTGCTGCGCACAATTCACCGAATGATCGATAACGGTCATGCCGCTCGGTTGGCAGGGTTTTATCACCGCTGGTTTCGTTATTCGCCATGTGAATGGCGTGACTATCTTGCTGAACTAAATGAGCAAGGTCAGGCTTATGCGCAATTTGTCGCCAGCACCGCCGAATGCTGTGGCGAAGGGGGAATCAAAGCCTGGGATTATGTCCGGATGGGTTTTTTAAGCCGAATGGGCGTACTTAATAACTGGTTGAGCGAAGAAGAAAGTCTATGGATCCAGTCGCGCATTCATCTACGGGCTCTACGTTATTATAGTAACTGGCGGCAATACTTTGCCGGTTATACCTTTGGTCGGCAATATTGGCAGTCTCCCGAAGATGATCATCTGCCTTTATTACGCGAATTCTTAGCGCGTAAAGAATACGACGATTCCGGCAATGATATGTTTTATCAATTATTTGCCAGTGATGATCGTATTACCCTACCTTGTCCTGGCAACCATTGGCTTACTATTCTGCATGCCCGGAAACGCTTAAGGATATGAGCGACCTATGAAAAATTGCTGGAAGATCCTCGATATAGAGGAAACGACTGACGTCGATATTATCCGCCGCGCTTATCTGGCGCTGTTACCGTCCTTTCATCCAGAAACCGATCCGCAGGGTTTTAAACAACTTCGTCAGGCGTATGAGGAGGCGCTACGGATTGCGCAGTCGCCTGCTAAATCTGTTTGGCAACCAGAAGAATATGAGGTAGCAGAACATGAAATTCTGCTCGCCTTTCGTGCGTTACTTGCCTCTGATAGTGAACGTTTTCTGCCCTCCGCCTGGCAGCGATTCATTCAGCAATTAAATTATTGCTCGATGGAGGAGATTGATGAATTACGCTGGTCGCTGTGCACAATCGCCATGAACACTGCCCATTTATCCTTCGAGTGCGTGGTGTTATTAGCAGAAAGATTGCGGTGGTTACAGGAGGAAAATACCGGGGAAATAGACGAAGAAGAACTGGAATCCTTTTTATATGCCATTGCGAAGGGGAATGTTTTTAACTTCCAGACCATTCTGCATCTGCCCGTTGCCGTGCAAAATGACACCATCGATTTTTACCAAATGTTCGCTCGGATTTGGTCATCGCATCCAGAATGGCTGACATTGTATTTAGCGCAACATCGCGCAGTGATTATCCCCGATGATGCAAAACTGCACAGAAATTTACTCCGCTGGTATAGCGCAGGTCGCCTGGATATCCCCGAACTTCTGGATTACGCCCAGTCATGGCGGGAAACTGAACCTGATAATGAAGATGCGCCTTATTATGAATACGCGCAACGCGTCTATTGTGGAGAAGGCGAAAGCCTGTTGGCAGAACTTTGTGACTACTGGCGCGAGTATCCCTCCACCCAGGCGGATGCTTTAATGTTGCAATGGTGCCGTCAGCATCGGGTCGATTATTACCCATTACTGGTGATGATGATTGAAGCGCGTGATCTGGTTAACGATCAGGGAAAACCGCTACTTTATGTCCCCGGCGACAGCGCCCGTACGCGTTTTCATTTATACGAAATACTCAGCGATGAAAAACTCTCTGCGCTGGGGCGTTCACTGGTCGAGATGGTTTTGCACAAAGGACGTAAGCCGCGGATCTCACTCACGCGTGATACAGAACATACCTTATGGCCATTATATCTAGTTGCCAAACAATTAGTGCAGGCCTGCCAACCTACAGAAGAATCATTAATGCCGATTGTGAGCCGCCTTGATGCAGAAAATCGTTGTCCACTGGAAGCATTAATTATTCGTCGATTTTAATTCAGGCGGCGAATTTTACCGAGAAGCAAACTGTTGAACCGGAGCCGCAACCGCAGCCAATGCCCGTTGACGATGGTGGGCCAGGCTGTCTGGGCATCATTAAAATTATTTTCTATATTTTTATCTTTGCTGGTTTGATAGGGAAAATACTCCATCTGTTCGGGTGACAGTCGACGTTAATGTGCGGGAAGCCCGGCAAGTAATCTTTCCGCATTTTTGTAATGTTGTTTGGCGGCCAGTTTTAACCATTTTTGAGATTCATAATGGTTAACATTAATACCTGAGCCATTTCTGTAGATCAAACCTAAAGTATATTGAGCATGAGCACCGGCACTTCCACGTTTGTCTGCAATCCATGCTTCCCGCACCACGGAGTTCCACATACATAAATTCCATCATCTTTTATCCGAAGAATCGGTTTATCGTCATTAACCATCACTGCCCTGCCGCCGAAATGCTGTCTCCACATCCTTGTATGCGTGGATTTTCCTGTTCCGCTGATTGCTCATACCAGTATCTCGCCTGTGTATAATCCAGTGGTTTACCGTCGCTACCATGAAGATAAAATTCTCCAAGGCGATATTGCGACGTTGAGTGACCATGAATCGCGGAAAGCTCCGTGGCTGCCGTGGTGAATGGAAGACTGCCCGGTGAGCTTAAATAATCAAAGGCATAATTCACCATGGCTTTATCACGCAACGTCGTTTTCTTGGGTTGGCTAATACAGGTAATTGCTGCAACTATAAAAATTGCGAATATATACATTAATTTTTTATTCATGTGTGAATGCTTCGATTTTCTTTTTATTTTGAAAGCGTCAAGTTTATACTCATCAATAATAAAAAAGTAGTCAGTTAATGCACTTAAGGGATTATTAACAAATGAATAAGGAAGAACAATATCTTCTTTTTGCGCTTTCTGCGCCCATGGAAATACTTAATCAGGGTTGCAAACCCGCGCATGACTCGCCAAAAATGTATACTGGGATAAAAGAATTCGAGCTCTCATCATCCTGGGGAATAAATAATCGTGATGATTTAATTCAGACTATTTATCAGATGACTGATGATGGTCATGCCAATGATTTAGCTGGCTTATATCTGACATGGCATCGCTCTTCCCCTGAAGAGTGGAAAGCATTAATTGCTGGTGGCTCGGAGAGAGGGTTGATTTATACCCAATTCGTTGCCCAAACCGCTATGTGCTGTGGGGAAGGGGGAATCAAAGCCTGGGATTATGTTCGAATGGGGTTTCTGTCACGGGTCGGTGTGCTCAACAAGTGGCTGACGGAAGAAGAGAGTTTATGGCTGCAATCGCGCGTCTATGTACGAGCTCACCATTCTATCACAGCTGGATGCACTATTTTTCCGCCTATTCGTTAGGACGTCTCTACTGGCAATCTTCTCAGTGCGAAGACAACACTTCGCTACGCGAGGCGCTAACCCTGTACAAATACGATAGCGCCGGGAGTCGTATGTTCGAAGAGCTGGCAGCGGGAAGCGATCGTTTCTATGCCACGCTTCCCTGGCAGCCATTAACTGTCCAGTCTGAATGCCCGGTAACGCTTAAGGATGTGAGCGACCTATGAAAACATGTTGGCAAATCCTCGAAATTGAAAGCACGACGCAAATAGACATTATCCGCCAGGCTTATCTTGCTCGCTTACCGTTGTGTCATCCCGAAACCGATCCGCAAGGGTTTAAAGCATTACGCCAGGCCTATGAAGAGGCCCTGCGACTGGCGGTAAATCCTGTCGAGGAAGCAGATGATGAAGAAAAAGATGCTGCCGCTGAACATGAAATACTACGTGCATTCAGGACATTACTGGATTCAGAAAGTGATCGTTTTCAGCCTTCCGCCTGGCAGAAATTTATTCAGCAATTAAATACCTGGAACATGGAGGATGTCGATCAATTACGCTGGCCGCTGTGTGCAATCGCCATAGAAGCGCGATATCTTTCATTAAATTGTGCTTCTTTGCTGGCAGAGCGTTTGAACTGGCATTCATTTAATGACAGCGAAGGAATGGATGAGGAAGAAAGGGAGGCTTTTCTTGAGGCCATTCAGGCTGGTGATTGTTTCGATTTCCTTAGCCTTCTGGAATATCCCGTCGCGTTACAGAACCAGACTGTTGAGTATTACTTCGCGCTGGAACGTTGCTGCCGTTACCATCCTGACTATGTCACTGCGTTTTTGGCGATGGAAGGTCCGTGGTTAATTCCTGATGATGCAAAGTTACATCGCAAACTGTTGCGCTGGTACAGCTCGGTGCAAACAGGTATGGCGGAACTCATTCCTGTCGCTCAACAGTGGCAAACGGAAGAACCAGAAAGCGAAGATGCCCGGTATTACTTGTGTGCACAACGTTTGTACTGCGGCGAGGGGGAAAGCCTGCTTGCCGATCTCTGCGCGTACTGGGAAAGTTACCCATCTACACAAGCTGATAATTTGTTGTTGCAGTGGAGCAAGCGTCATTGCCCGGATTATTTCGCGTTATTAGTGATGGTTATCGAAGCGCGGAGCATGGTAGATGCGCAAGGTCAACCGCTGAAATATGTTCCTGGTGAGAGCGCCCGGACGCGGCTGTTATGGGCGGAGATTTTACATAGCGGAACATTACGCCGTTAGGTCAATCGTTTATTGAGTCGTTATTCTTCAAGCGCAAAGCATGGGCGTGGTGGAAATCGAGAGTCGGTAGCGAGACAGAGCAAGATTCACCGTTCCTGGATTTGTATCGGGTAGCGGAACAGGTAGTACTTGAAGCGTTTCCGAAACAAGAGATGCTGGCCCGTCTTAATACAAGGCTGGAAGGCGGAGATGCTCATCCATTAGAGGCCATTGTCACCCGGATGCTTTTGACGAAAGTGAAACTCGAGCCGGAGGATGAAGATGTCGATGAGCCAACACCTGAAAATCATGAAGAAAAAAATGATGAGGGTGAAAAACCACAGAGCATTACCAGCATTATCAAAATCAGTTTAACGGTGCTGGTGATAGGTTATGCTCTCGGCAAAATCGCGATGTTGTTTAGCTGACGATGTGTTTTTTGCGCCGATGCCGGATGCAGCGTTTTCGCCGCACGCGCTCTCCCCCCCCCCCCGCCCAGCCGTGTTTATGGGATCTCAATGGCTAAATAATCGCTCGCCCGCCGCCGAACTTCATCCACGCGGGCCATATCGTTTGACTGCAACGCCGCATCAAAATCGGTGATCACCCGGCCGATCTCTTCTCGCTCGTCACCCAGCGCCCGCGCCCACAACTCTTCCAGTTTGGCTTTAAAGGTGCGATTGATGAGCATATCGCGCGGATAAATTTTCAATGCGGATAACCGCGTCCGACTCTCTTCAATCTGCTGCGCGCTCAATGTTACCGGGCTGTGGTTAATCACTCTGGACTTAACGCTGCCGTCTTCCAGAAGCACGTCAACTTCAAGCAACCCGTTGATATCATAACTAAAGCGAATATCAATCGACTGATAAGCCCCGGTTTTCTTCAACGGCACATCGAAGGATTCCACCAGAATGTTATTTTTAACTTTGTGGTTTTCTCCCTGATAGACGTTAACCGTAATTGAATCCTGTTCCGGGTGCATGGTGAATAAGTTTCTACACGCGACACGGGCACAGTGGTGTTTCGTTCAATAATCGGCGAGAAAATGCCGGAAACGCCCTGGCGGTTAACTTCAACGCCCAACGAGTAAGGGCAAATATCAGTGAGGATTACCTCTTCAATATCTTCACTGCGTAAGCGGCAGGCGGCCTGGATTGCTGCGCCCAGCGCGACAATGGTGCTCGGATCGTAACTTTGATACGGTAATTTGCCAAACAGACGCACG
>ERZ860023.63-NODE-63-length-66060-cov-15.512446_pt1 | contig 66060 bp, 58 predicted proteins | sample MGYA00509983_ERZ860023 | MGnify/ENA primary metagenome ERZ860023 (study PRJEB30046, sample SAMN00715180) | human gut metagenome | study: EMG produced TPA metagenomics assembly of the A metagenome-wide association study of gut microbiota in type 2...
GTTCTTTCGATTGCCGGTGCAAAGATACAACATTTTCGGGCAGAATGCAAGCTTTTATCCTGACTTTCTATGCTGAAAATGACGTAAGTAGCTGATTGATAAAACTTTCTATCGTTTTCTATCAGAAGTTTATTGCAGAAACATAGTAAAACAGGAAAATACGCATTGAAGGTAGCCGAAGAAACGTGAAAAAGCGGTCATTAAGGTCAAGGTCATTAAGGTCATTAAGAAAATGGGAATCGGTCATTTTGAGCTATAGTATATATAAATATTATTTATATATATACTATAGGAAAATGTTTTTCCCCCGAAACCTTAATGACCTTAATGACCTTGACCTTAATGACCGGATAGAATATTTCTGTTTTAAAGACTTGCAGTAAATAAGGTAACGTATCGTAATTAGTTGTTTATTACACATTTATACCAGTATATTAAAGTTGCTATTAATGTTTTTATGTATAAGTATAATCTACATTCTCTAGTGCCGGAAATGAGTTCTTACATTGCTTTTTCTCCTCTCTTTACCTCATTCTACCCCTTATTTACCCCTCGAATTTGTCAAAAATACGTCAAGTCTGAGACAGATTTATGTCTGAGGAGGGGCATTTTTCACCCCTAGTAGAGGGGGTAAAACTCCTTCCTAACCCTCTAATTTTTGCTTCTTATCTTCTAAAACTCAAAAACTGCTGATTTTCATTTCCTGCATATAAGAGTAAGGAAGATTTACATTTTTCAGCTTACAAAGCTTTTGCCCCTACAGGGCGCCTAGCTGATTGCTATCATACCCAGGTCGATGCCCTGGGCTAGGAACTTTGGGACCTTCAGCCCGTAGTATGGTAACCATTATTTACATAATCAGCTTTTTCCCCATCTCGTTGTCTAGAGGTTTAAAATCCCTTTTTACTGAGTTTTCTGCTATTTTCTGTTAATATTTGCAATAAAATATAGATGTTTTCGCAATTATTTTATAATTTTGGGGCAATGTTGCATTTAATGTGCAGGTGTTAGTTATCGTCAAGGCTGGTTGTCAGCCAAGACATTTGTTTAATTAGAATCGAAGTCACTTTAAAAAGTGCCCCCGAGTCTTTAAAATAGAAAAATAAGAAACAGATAGTAAAATAGAATATAACATATAGAATATAGACGCTGATTATCTGACACTTCTACGGTATTCAGAACCTGCAATTCAGAAATTCGGTAAGAAGACGGTGACAGCAAGGCGTCCACTCCTCTACGGCGTGGGCAGTACTTGTTTGTGCCTTACCGAAGGTTCTTGCAGGTACCCGAATACCGGTACTTACAGGGAACCCCACGCCGCTTATTTAAAACAACATAACAATTCAAACCTAGAAAAAGAATATGCAGACAGAGGAAATACCCAATACTGACAATAACTACAATTCTCTTCTGAAGATTTCATCAGAAGAAGATCTTTTTGTGGAAGATGAAGTAACAGGAGTCAAGAAATACACTCCAGTAACAACTACTGATGTGGGTCAGTTTAAGAGAGAGGCAGAACATTTGTATAAGGAGATTCAGCATGCTAAAGATGAATTTAAATGGAATGCAGGAAAGCATAAAGGTCTTACCTGTTATTTTCATATTTACCAGAACCTTGCCAAGCAGTTGACAGATTTTCTTAAATATATTCATACGCTCCATAAGAAAGTCTACATTTCCATCTACAAGAGCTACGATGATGAATTCATGGGGATTTATACTGATGTTTTAGAGAAGGTGCTCCAGGATATTCAGACCATCGCCCGGAAGCATTCAGACTATTTGCTCGATAAGGAAGAGGAGTATGATCAGATTCCCTATGCTAAGGCTATTTACGAGCAATGCGAGAAGCTTAAAGTTCCTGTAGGAGACGATTATCCGCGTTTTGATTCCCATTACAAGAACTTTGTCTCTACTGGTTTGCAGATGTCTTTGGCAGAAACCATTTCCACAGTAAGTACTATTTGTGCTGATTTCCTAGCCTTATACAAAACCCGCTTTTTCCGCACCGACCATGAGGCTGTGATTATTTACCATTATATCAAGCGAATTTTCGACGAGGGCACGCTACCTGACCATCTGAAACGTGAGGTAAAGGTAAAGAAGCACCGCATGGAAAGCAGGAGAATAGCCATTACCAACGACAGCTTACAGAAAGTGATGGATGGGGTTGAGGATAAATACAACAATTATACGCTTTGTTCTGACTGGTTTGAGCGAGAGGAGGATGAGGAAGAAGAACTTGTCCGTACGCTAGTCAGGGAGCAGGCTTCGCCCGAGGATTTTGAAACGCTGTTCAAGTATCAGGGTGAGCATAAAATGTGGGAGGCAGAGATTGCCAGGGCTGATGATTTTGAGCGTAACAGCGACTCTTTCTTTGTGAACTGGGTAGATTCCATAAAGTTGGAGGAGAAGTTGAAGTTCTGGATAAAAGGCAACATTACGTCTCAGCAAAGCTGGTACATAGTCTGGTGCCTGATGAAATATACGTTCCACATGGTGCGTGATAATCAGGACAAGGCAGCCTTTGCCGCCCGCATGAACCTGATGTTTCCGGATGCAGAAAAGAAATGTGTGGTGGAGTCGTTCCGCAAGCAGGAAACGCAGAAGTACCACAACCACCATTTTTCGGAGTGGCTTGAAGGTTCCGATCCCGATTATCATACCGCCCAGGATCTGTATTATAAGCTGAAGAAGATGGAGGATTATAAGAGAAGTATTTGAGAGAGAAGATTGGAGGGAAGGTGCGATGGGAGGGCACCTTCCTACATTCTACTTATCCTCATTGTGACCTTTAAAATATTTCTTATACTTACCAACTAAACCGTTAGACTTTAGATGAGACCATGCATTATGATGGAAATCTTTCAATTCCCTCATATTATAGACATGTGATAGGATATTTATAAGTTCGTTCTCGTCCCACTTGTGTCTATGATATTTCATGTGTGAACATATTTCGTTCAACTCGCCCTTGGATCTTGCAACATCATATGCTTGAGGAAATCTTTCTTTAAATTCTTTTCGTGTATTGCATTTTTGAGCTACTTCCTTTCTTTTTTCAAAAGTCCATTTTACAGGTTGCTTTTTTTTCTTTTCAGGAGCAATGCCATCGAGCATATCTGCTTTACGGAGCATCTCATAAGCTTTGCCATGTTTCTTTTTAAGCTCCGTTCTATCCGAACAACGTTTTGCAATATCAATGGCATCTTCAATAGAAGTACATTCATGTTTTTGAGGCTTCTTCATATGATCGCATACCTCATCAAGAATTTTTAATCTGACAGCAGCAGCGTAAGCTTTATGTGACTTTACTGCAAAGTCATGTCTGTTATCGTATTTTAGAGCTTCAGCTTTGATAGTATCTTTATTCCATAACCTATTACGAGGAATTCCAAAAAACTTATCAAGTAAGCCTTCATTTTTTAGGAACTCATATCCTCCAGGATATTTTTTTGCAAAATCACTACGAGAGTTACATTTCTTAGCATATTTTTCAGCTGTTTGTAAGTTCCATGATATTTTTTTTTTCATGTGCTCACAAATTTCATCTTTAATGCCCAGTCTTATTGCCGCATGATAAACTGCACTTTTCTCCTTCATGAATACTTTCAGTTCTTTATAAGGTTTAGAGATACGTCTACAATCGTCCTCTGTATAGCCTAAATGTGTTTTGGCATTACACAAAAGTCTTATCTCGTCCCAATAGTCACTTCTGTATCCAGCTTCATAATAACCAGCATCATTCAGTCTAAAATCAGTAAGATTATCATATTTTGAAGCTCTTTCTATAACTTCGTTCTTTGAGTAGCCATTGTTGCCTCCTAAAGCACCTGTGTTTGCTCGATTAAGCATGATCCATCCCTGTTTTTCATATTTTTCTTTGTAAACACCTTCTTTTATTTTTGCTTCTTCAGCAGGCATGAAATCAGTCAATTTTGTAAAAGTAGGCTTTAGACCTGTTTCCTTTATGTGCAGCAATACAGATGATTCTTCATCTCGAAGATGGTCTCTCCATCTTTTCTTTGTATTATAGGTAAGTCCTACATAGGCATGGTTATCCGGAAATGTTGCAACATAAATGCAACGCTTTTTCCTATTACCATTTTGATTCATATCTTTACAAAGTTCATCCAGCCATCCCATTTTGCGGGCATAAGTATAATATCTTTTGTCTATACTCTTCATCCATTCTGTTCTGCTTTTATATAGAGAAGCTTTTTTTTGACAGTTTTCAAAATTAAATGTTTCATCATATTTTTGGTAAACTTTGCGCTTTACTGTCATATGAGAACAGATGTCGTCCAGGATACCACGTTTTTTGGCAACGCTGTAGGCATTGACTTCTTTTTTGCGAAAATCAGAAAAAATATCATATCCTTTAGCTATCTTTGCAAGATCCTCATTTGAATATGTTTTATGCCGATTCTTCATATGGGAGCAACATATTTTTGTCCATTTATGTTTTACAATGCTAGCATAGCACGATTCTTCATTGGTAATTAATTCTTTCGTAGTAGTATATTTTTTAGCTGTTTCTTTGCAGTGCTCAATATCATCCCACCAGCCTGCTTTTCTTTTGATTCTACCAGTCATATGAGAACAGACTTCATTTAGCCAACCTGCATTACATGCTTTATCATAGATTCTTCTACTGTATTTACGAAATTCGCCTCTTTTGGTATACAATAAAGCTGTCGCTTGACAGACTTCTTTAGTATATGCGTGATTAAATACGGTCATATTCGCACAAACCTCATCATGCCATCCGTTCATTATGGAAGCTTTAGCCTCTAGGGGGAATCTTTTGTAAAACTCCAATTCTGTAGAACATAAAGCACCTGCCTCCATACATCTGTCAAAATCAATAATATTCTCCATTCTTTATTTTTTATGTTTTGTACCCATACAAGCAAGTCTATAATATCATCGCAAAGATGGGCACATTAAAATATACACTATTTCAGAGAGAAACCAATGCCGCCCCAAATACAATGTTTGGAAAGACCAAAACTCAATTTCAGACAGCAGTCTGTATGATTGTCTCTTACCTTGCCGAAATCATAAGAAATAATAGCTCCATAATCTTGGCTACTTTCCCTGTCTTCAACATTAAAAGAGTTGATTATATTTCCTTCATTATCTACAGAATAGTCATAACCATCTACTGTACCTATTTCCATAGTTGCTCTTCCTATAATTGGAGTTATTGCAAAATTCCGATAGATACTTAATCTGTAGCCAAAGTGGAAAGTTGAACCAGTCTTTTGATTCTCTCATTTTCCTACTTTTACAGATTTAGAATGACCTAATGCAGCTCCCATATAATCGAAATAGAAGTTCCAAATCGTGCATTCAAAGCCACCAATCATTTCTGAACCTATACAAGGTAAGTTCATACTACCTATGTAAACTGACCCTCCAAAATCTTCAATATATCTACCATAATGTAGAGATTTGGAACGACCTTCTTTTATGTAGTATTCTTCTTTCTGAGAATACATTGGGATTGCTAATAACATTAGAATCCATGTTTCAATTGTTTTTCTTCTTTATGTCCGCACATTGATATTTTTAACCTCTTCGAGTACTGCAGACTTTTTGATCTTAGAGATCTATTTTTTTAACTGCATATAAATATCTGGAATAGTTTATTAACGAATATATTTCAATTCATTCTTATTTATATGAATAGTACTACCATCCATGTATTCTATGTCAATTCCTGTAAGAACCAACTTCTTAGCAGAATAATTATACCACAAGCATTCCCAATAAGTATTACGTCCATCAGTTGCACCTGGTTTGATTGGACCAGTAACCTTACCACCACTCTCAGTAATTCCGCGAATTTCACATGCAACAGCATCACCAACTGCATTTATCGGATAACCGCTCCAAGTTAAGTATTTTATGGTTTTATCAGAAACATTTTTCCAAATAAAATGAGCATCTACACCCCCTGCGCTGTTTGGAGCAGACAGATAAGCCTTTATGATTTTTATTGAATGTTTGACCTTATCTATTCTGTTTGCCTTTTTGATGCTATCAATACGAATAGACTCATCATCCTTTTGAAGATTTTCTCTTGTGGCTGGCTCTTGCTCTTTTTTAGGTGTATGATCTATATTCGCGAGAATAGCTATTAAAGCAATAAGTATAATAATACATAAACCAAATATGCCTTTTTGTATAAGTTTATCAGATTTACTTTTCTCATTTTCCCATTCGTTTGCATCTGGAGTATTAATTATATCTGTCTCAACTCTAGCCTGCTCTGCTGCAATGCTTTCTTGAGCAGCAAGTTTAGCTTGTCTTTCAGCCTCTTCCTCCTCCCTTTTCTTCTTCTCGGCTTTCCACTGCAGGAATTCCTCGAACTCTTTCTTCTCTTCTTCTGTCATAATATATTTAGTTTAAAGTTGCTATTATTCATCAAACGGATAAGTTTCGTCGTAAATATCGCTCAGTAATTTATCTCCATATAACCAGTGTGAACATGGAGCAATATGCTTAGACTTATACCCTTTAAGTTGTGCAGACAAAGCACTTAAAGATATTTCTTCATCCTTATATTTTATCTTTCGGTCTGAAATGATAACTACTTTAATAGTTGGGTCATCTTTCCATACCAACACGTCACCTATGTTCAATCCCATCTCTGTAAAATTCAATGATGGCCGTTTGGATGAAGCCTTTAAGGAAGCAGCTTTGTCCTCTTCAGATAAATCATTTTCTATTTCGTCAACCACGCTTTCGGTAATATCTTCTTGGTTAAATAATTCAAGGATAGCTTGGGCTTGAACAACCTTTATACGGAAGAATTCACGAGTGGCGTTAACACGGTTTGGCTCGAAAGCCTTATGAAGGGCTTTCTCAATTTTTAGACAATCATTCTTATCAACCTTGCAGGCATATTGACATTCAAATGGTACGGGAACACCAGTTGTATAGAGTTCCTTCATTCTCTTATCAATATCTTCCTGTGCCGTCATTCCGATCTTTACGAGACCAGGCATTACGGGGTTTGTTAGTAAATACACGATTCCGTATTCCATTGACATTACTATTCACCTTATTAATAATTATTTTCGTTTCCCAACTCCAAGTGTGATGATTGGGAGAGTTTCCCTATACGTCGTGCTTGTTAGTTGTATGATAGCATCAACATGAAGTGAAAGCTATAATGAATGCAAAAATAAGCATTTCGGACTCAGTTAATCAATTCAAGTATGAATAGAGATTTATCATTTAAGTTTCTCAATCTTACTTTTTGGCAAATCTGTTATTTGCATAACTGTTTCTATATCCATGCCAGCATCCAACATCTTTTTTGCTATTTGGAGAGCTTTCGAGTTTTTACCTTCCTCACGCCCTTTTTCCAAAGCCGTATCTATAGAGTTCTTGACATCACGATACGCCTTCAAACTATCCTCATATTCTTTCAACTCTGTTGGGGTGAACTTCGCAATCTCGGCCTCCTCAAAGAGTTTAGTAAACACTTTCTCTTTCAAGGCAGCAGGACGCTCATCCAATCGGGAAAGGTTTTTCAATACATATAACCACTTATCATAAAGCGTGTCAAGCTCCTCCTCTGTCTTGTTGAACTTCGCTATCTCAACATACTTGAAAGAAAGTTTGTCATTAAAAACCTTAAGAGTCTTCTTGTCAAGCAAACCCACATCATGGTTGATATCATTTTTGTCAAATGCCTCTTCTTCCAAATCGAAATTCAGCAGAGCAACAGTGTAAACATGTTCAAGCTTGAAGTTCCATTCAGCCCCCTTTGGAGCCTGTTCACGGATAGGAAAAGTAGAATAGAACAAAGAACGATCCTTGAAGTACTTCTGATAAGCATTCTGCATCTCAACGATGAACTTTTCACCACGCTCATTTTCGCAATATACATCAAAAATGGCCTTGCGCTCAGCAAAAACATCACCAACGTGCTCACTATTCAAGTACTTCACATCCTTGATGACCTGAAAACCATCAAACAGTGAATTCAAGAAATTGATGAGCAAATCCTTGTTGGGCTTTGTTCCAAAGATACGCTTAAAACCAAAATCGGTAAGCAAGCTAATATAACGTTCTTCTATCCGTTTCATATCCATTTCCTATTAAAACGTTTAACTGAATTGTAGTGCAAAAATAAGCATTTATTTCGAATTATAAATATTTGGAGTGTTAAAATATTGGTTGTGGGGGTGATTTTTCCCAAGATTCCTACGATTTTTCCCAACGTTGGGAAAAAATGAGGGATTTTTTGGGGGGAAAGAGGGATGATTTACCCTTTTTCTTTACTTTTTAACTCTCTTTTTCTTATTCTTCTTACTTTTTCCCAAGAAATGCCCGATTTTTCCCAAATACGTGGGTTTTTCGGGGGAGTTGTGGGAAAGGGATTGTTTTGCTTTTTTTTCTGCAGTACTTTTGCAGCGTCGAAGAAACAAGACAACGCTGAAATGGTTTGGTGCTCTTGAAAACCTCTTCGTACAATTATATAGTATGTACACTCAGATTATGAGAGTGGTGCAGCAGGGCGAGACCTTCGCTGTGCAGAGTCAGAAAAGTGAGAACGGACAGAGGATGAAATGCAACATCGTTCTCCAGGAGATGGGCGGCAAGTATGAGAACCAGTATGCTGCGGCAATGCTCGGCAATATGGCGCAATGTAAGTATGCTCCGGGCGAGTTGGTGGCTGTTACGCTCCGGTTTACTACCCATGAGCACAATGGTCAGGTTTATCAGGATATTCTGGTTACGGACATTGAAAAGGTAAAAGGGTAAAAAAGTAAAAGGGTAAAAAGAACCTTAACCCTTTCCGCCCCCGTTCCCCCGTTAAAGGCTAAAAGGAGGCAAAAAGTAAAACTGAGTTGAAACTGAGGAGGATTTTCCATGGTAAAGCGCGCAACAATCCGGATGTTTCTTCTCCTAAAATTCAATTCAGATTATGGTTAAGAAAGTAAACAAGGTTCAGAACAATGCTCAGAATAATGTTCAGAACCAGCAGGTGAATAATAATGACTGCCAGCATGTGCAGTTGGGTGGAATGGCTTACTATGATGCTAAGCAGTATTTCCTCTTCAGTCCCCAGGAATCGGGGGTGAATAAGGTTCCTCGATTCCGTTCGATGGGCGTGGCTCAGCAAATGCCAGACGGAACGTTTGATTTCGTGGTTCAGCACCGCCTCAGAACTCAGTCGGAACTGATTAAGAAACTGGCGCACGGTCGTGTGAGCAAGACCAAGGACGGTGCTATTCAGCTCACCTTGAAGGTGTTTTGCCATGAGGGAATCAACATCGCCCGAACGCTGGCTGTTGAGGCAGAAGAAGGGGCTGAGGCGGTATTGGATTACCAACTGAAACATTAGGATTTTTGTATTCAACTTAAAACGATAAGTAGAAACAGATAGATGAGTTGTTATTTAATTAAGGTGGAGAACGGGCACAAGGTTGCCCGCTCCATCACCTCGGAAGAGGAGTATAAGCAGCTGCGTGGAAGCAACGAGCAGAAGGCGAATCTTCGCCTGGCTCGTGCTGGAAACGATGCTGCGAAACGGAGACTGGTACAGTTTAACTACTCCGGCCACTATCCGCAAGGGGTAGTGAAGGGAATGAAACTGCCAAGCGGTGCTTTCGGATTTGATATGGATGAGCCGGAGGCTTTTGCCAAGGCTGCCAAGCTACTGCTGAAGGAACCGGACAAGTACGGACTTCTGATGCTGGAACGCAGTGCACGACAAGGCGGACATGCGGTGTTTGAACGCGAAAAGGGAAAGACGGTTCTGGAGAATCAGGTGAGGATTGCTACGATGCTCAAGTGTGAAATGGATACTTCGGCTCACGACATTAACCGGGTTTATTTCACGACCACATCGGATGACGAAGATCTGCTATTCCTTTCGCCACGACTCTTCAAGGATGAATATGATGAGGCTGCTGTGGCTGCTGAAGGGAAGGTCCTGGAAGAGCGTGAAAGATACGGACAGGAGGAACTGCCGGAAGGGGCGCACAAGGCAAACAAGCATTATGAGCCCTGGAAAGAAGAATTCAAGAAGGATTCTCAAGGGGTTTTTAAGGGTCAGGAATTTAAGAATTCGAGAATTTCTACTTCTGCTGCTTCTGCCTCTGCTGCGTCAACTTCTGCTGCAGCAACTTCTACTACTTCATCCACTTCTGCTGCTCAGGACAATTATCTTGGGATTCCTTATGGGGAAATCATTAAGAAGTGGTGGCAGATGTATAATGATGGGCAGGAGCCGATGCGCTCTAACCGCAATACGCTGACCTTTGAGCTGGCTGTGAACCTGCGCCACATCTGTGGTTTTGACCGCAATCTGCTGGCTCAGATTATTCCCTGCTACGATGGGTTTCCCGAACAGGAAAAGATGGCTTGCATCAACTCGGCATTGAACGAGAAAATCACGCAAATGCCTAAGCGACTGAAGGATGTGCTCTCTGCCATCCGTCAGGAACGAATGAAGCAAGGAAATGCGGGTGGTGGTTCGGCGGCTGACAATGAGGCGCTGGTAAATGCGCTGGACGAGGCTAACGCCAAGGATGATCTGTTCTATTATAATGCGCTGCCTAAGTTGCCGCAAGGCATTCGGGATTCCATCAGCGCAGTGGGTCCGGCACTTGCACTGCCTGTAATCACAGCCATCTGTCCTGCCATCGGAATGCTCGCAACGGGCGTGAAGGTTTCCGTTCATGGCAAGATGAACTCGCTGAACCTCATCTCCTACATTGCCGGTGATTTTGCATCTGGCAAGGGAAGTATTGACCCCGTGATTGACGCATGGACTTCGGAAGTGAAGGAAATGGACAAAATGTATCAGCAGAAGGAGGATGAATGGCGAGCCAAGAAACGTGCAGCCAAGAACAAGAAGGAGCAGCCGGAAGAGCCGAAACTGCCTGTAAGATGCTTGACACTGAACAATACGGTGGCGAATCTGGCTGAACGACTGGCTAACACAGAAGGCAAGCACGCCTTCTCGTTTACTCCGGAAGCTGACACCGTAGCGCAGAAGTGGAAATCGGCAATGAGCGACTTTTCTGTCATGTTGAGACAGGCTTACGACGGAACAAGCTATGAGCGTGAAGCAAGAAGTGCAGATGCAGTGAATGTTCATATAGACAGACTGTTATGGAACGTGGTGATGTGTGGAACGCCTGATGCGCTCTATCGTGTGGTAAGCAATTATACGGATGGTTTCCAGAGCCGTATCATCGTGGCAAAAACGCCCGATAATACCTTCACTCCTCTTTCTGACAACATGTATGTAATGAACGAACGTCAGCGCGACCGCATTATTCAGATAGCTCATCTGCTGCCGCTGATGTCGGGTGAGGTAGTGCTGCCGAAGCTGGAGGAAAAGGGTAGAAAATGGCTGGAACAGATCAGACTGGAGACGATGAAAAATGACGACAAGGTGAAAGCCCGCCAGCGTTTCCGTATCTGTCCAACCACGATGAGAATGATGACCTGCATCATGCTCTGCAAGGTTCTGGAAACGCTGATTCAGAAGCATGGTTTCAATGGAGCCGAGAAACAGCTGAAGGAGTCGCCTGATTTGTGGAAGGGAATGCTCGTAAAGACGCAGACACCAGCTATGCTGAATGTCTTTGATGTGCTGGCTGATTATCAGTTGGATAATGCGCTCTACTTCTTTCGTAGCCGAATCGAAGAGGCTTTCTCATCAAAGGATTATTGCTGCCAATCTGCTTGGGACCGATGTCGTCGGGGTAAGAATGATTCCATCTTCGAACGTCTGGACGTAACCTTCACCTTCGAACAGGCTGAGCAGCAGAGCGTTGCTGTTAAGGGGGCAAGTGCCACTCATGAATCAGTGAAACAGATGCTGAAAAACTGGAAACGCCAGGGTTTAATCAGCGTATTGCCAGACAGACATTATCAGAAAGTTTCGCCTACCATATAATTTTTGGGGGTTATTAAGGGTCAAGGTCACTAAGTGTCATCAAGTTTTTCGGTTCTTAAATCAGCCTTAATGGCCGGCTTTGACCCAATTATTCATTATTAATTATTAACTGTAAATTATCATGAACATCAATATTTTCCGCCGTCGCTTCACTCCATGGAGTGTGGATGGCACAATGGTTATAGGTGGCAAGATTTTCTGCGACACCTTAGAACGTCCTAACCGTCATTTGCCAGCAGGACGTTATAAGATTTCTCTCATTCCTACCAAGCAAAAGAAGGTGTCGGAGACAAAGAAGAAAAATAAGTATGAAAGAGGAAAATATGAAATTGTTATCAAGCCTGTTATTCTGTTAAGATCCCATTACGTGCCTCGTACTGTTAGGCGCAGAGCTCGCTTCGTGCCTGGCAACGGTCCGCTACGTCTGAGAAACAAGAGTATCATTCTGGGCAAGTCTCATTATACCGGAATCGTTACGCAATCAGAAGAATGCTATAATGAATTTTGCCAGTTGTTGGATGAGGAATTCAAGAGGATGAAGAAAAAGCATCGATCGTGCAGAATCAATCTGTTTATCAGGGATTGGGGTGTTGACGAAATCCCCCTCAATTATCTGCTTATTTTTCAATAATTAATATTCAATATCATGCGTAAGATAAAGGAAATCATCATTCATTGCAGTGCGACCAAGGAAGGTCGTAACTTCACCGTAGCGGATATTGACCGCTGGCACCGGGAGCGCGGACTGCGCTGCATAGGTTATCATTTCGTGATTTATCGTGACGGCAGCATTCATGTAGGTCGTGCGATAGAGGAGGTCGGCGCCCATTGCAAGGGCCACAATTCTATCAGTATAGGCATTTGCTACATCGGCGGCTTATCAAAGAAAGGCAAGCCGAAGGATACAAGAACCCGAGACCAGAAAGCGGCAATGCGCTCGCTCATCGAGCAGCTGAAGGAGGAATATCCATTAGCCACGATTCATGGTCATAATGAATTTGCCAACAAAGCCTGTCCCTGCTTTAATGTAAAGAAGGAGTGGGGGAAGGAGTAAACAAAAAAAAATAGCGGATCTGTCACAGACCCGCTATTTCCTATCATTTAAAATTTTTAAACAATGTTTATTGTTAATTTTCTTGCCTTATACAATGCCCTGAGCCATCATAGCCTTAGCTACCTTCAGGAAGCCGGCTACGTTTGCACCCTTTACGTAATTTACGTAACCGTCTGGCTCAGTACCATACTTCACGCAGTTAGCGTGAATATCGTTCATGATGTCGTGGAGCTTAGCATCAACCTCCTCACGAGACCACTTCAGACGCTCTGAGTTCTGGCTCATCTCAAGACCTGATACTGCAACACCACCTGCGTTGGCTGCCTTACCTGGAGAGTAGAGAATCTTAGCATCCTGGAATACCTTGATAGCCTCTGGAGTAGTAGGCATGTTGGCACCCTCGCTTACTGCGATTACGCCGTTGGCGATGAGAGCCTTGGCTGCCTCCTCGTTGATTTCGTTCTGAGTAGCTGATGGGAGAGCGATGTCTGCCTTCTCAAACCAAGGCTTAGCACCTGCAACATATTTTACACCATACTTCTCTGCATACTCCTTGATACGGCCACGCTCTACGTTCTTGAGCTCCATGATGTAATCGAGCTTCTCGCGGTCGATTCCGTCTGGGTCGTAGATGTAACCGTCTGAATCTGAACATGTAACTGGCTTAGCACCCAACTGGAGCAACTTCTCCATAGTGTACTGGGCTACATTACCTGAACCTGAAACCAAAACGGTCTTGCCCTTGATGTCAATACCCTTGGTAGCGAGCATGTTGCAGAGGAAGTATACGTTACCGTAACCTGTAGCCTCTGGACGGATCAATGAACCGCCGAACTCCTGACCCTTACCGGTCAAGACGCCCTGGAACTGGTGTGTCAACTTCTTGTACATTCCGAAGAGGTAACCTACCTCACGGCCACCTACACCGATGTCACCAGCTGGAACATCCTCGTCTGGACCCATGTGACGGTAAAGCTCTGTCATGAAAGCCTGGCAGAAACGCATTACCTCGTTGTTGCTCTTGCCACGTGGAGAGAAGTCGGAACCACCCTTAGCACCACCCATTGGGAGAGTAGTAAGAGAGTTCTTGAATGTCTGCTCGAAAGCCAAGAACTTCAAAATACCCAAGTTTACTGACTTGTGGTAGCGAAGACCTCCCTTGTAAGGGCCAATCGCGTTGTTGTGCTGTACGCGGTAACCCATGTTAGTCTGTACGTTGCCCTTATCATCTACCCAAGATACGCGGAACTGGATGATGCGGTCTGGAATGCAGAGACGCTCGATGAGGTTTGCCTTCTCAAACTCTGGGTGCTTGTTGTACTCTTCCTCGATAGTACCGAGAACCTGACTAACTGCCTGAATGTACTCAGGCTCGTTTGGGAATCTTCTTTGGAGATTCGCGATTACTTCAGATGCTTTCATAATCTTTAATCTTTTATTGTGTTTAAATTCTTATTTTTTATTTCTGCTTGCAAAGGTACATGTTTTTCTCGAAAACACCAACAAAAAGAAAGAAAAAATGCAGAAAAAGTAGAAAAAAGTCATTTTTTAACATTTTTAGCCACGTTTTGTAGCGCTTTTGTGTACGCACACCTTATTATATAAGAGCCGTTTTCGGGGGTTAAGCCTTTATCTCTGTTTTAAGGGAATCTCGCATTCTGACGACTTCTGTTTATCTATCCTGCGCCATAGGGCATAAATGAGTAGGATGATAGCGTAGAGACCGATTACCTGAGGCAGACTGATTCTTACGTTTTCGATGCTTGCTCCAGGCAGCATGCTAATCAGTTTTATGGCTGTATTCAAAAACTGGGTGATGCTGGTAAGGGCGCCTGATGTAAGGCTGATGAGTGGGGCGACAACCGGTGCTATGGGCGCCCATAACGTGAGTGGGGAGAACAGGATTAAGGCTGCTCCAAGATATAGGATGAGGGTTGCTGCGGGAATGGCGATGTAATTGGTGAGAAGTGAATAGCACGATATTCTGCCGAAGGTGTAGACGATGACCGGAAGGGTTCCTATCTGGGCTGCCAGTGAAACGCAAAGGAGTCCCCATGCCCAACGGAGGAAACGGCTGCGGATGGGGAGGAGGGAGTAAAGGGGTGTGAAGAACAGCAGAATGGAGGCTACGGCCAGGAACGAAAGCTGGAAACTCAACTCGAAAAGGTAGAGCGGACTGATGAAGAGCATCAATATATAAGCTGAGGCTAAGGTGTTGAGCGGCAGGCCGGTACGATGGAAAGCTAAACTTAAGCTGTAGGTTGAAAGCATGATGGCTGCACGGACTGCACTTGCCGGCAATCCTATGAGAAAAACGTAGGTCCAGATGGAGATGAGGGACAGGATGATGGTGTAAACTGAGTACTTTCTGCCGCCTAGCAGAAAGATGAAAAGCTGGAAGATAATGCCTATATGAAGTCCGCTTACTGCCAAAATGTGACTGGCTCCGGAAATGGAGTAACTGTTTCGGGTGTTCGAGTCGAGTGCGCTCTTGTCGCCCAGCGCCATGGCTGCGATGACTGCATAGTCTTGCTGTTTTACGTGAAGGGAAACCAGTTTGCTTTCAATATTGCTTTTATAGCGTTCGGTATTGATTTTTGCCCGTGTGAGGTAAGACAGTTCCTGCCAGTTTTTCAGTTGTGTAGAGGTTTGGGAATCAGCTATTTGCTTACAGGTAAGAAAAGCCCCAAGGCTCAGGATGCATAAATGAATCATCACGCATTGGGAGAAGATGAGAAACTGGTGGCTCCTGCTGAAGTAAGCTTTTTTGCTTAAGAACTTAGTAAGGAAAAAGATGATGCTGCCAAGGGCGCATGAAATGATGGAGATGATGAGCCAGAAGCGCATGTTGAAATCATCATAGCCCCATTTGGCTATGATGATTCCGATCGTCAGTGTGAGGCTGATGGTCATGAGCGGGGTGAGGGGTAGCTCTTTCATCATTCCTCTTTCCTTTTTTAAAAAGATGATTATTTACCTATTTCTTGAATCCGAAGATGCGCTTGATGAATGTCTTCACAGCGTTTTCTTTCTTCTGTGGATTTACGATAGGGGTGTGCTTGCGTGCAGTCGGCTTGTCGCCCTTTTTCTGGGCTACGCCTCTGCCACGGCCGTTGCTGCCTGGGCGAACATTGTTCTCGGTGCCTGGGCGCTGCTGGTTGCTGTTATTGCTGTTATTGCGGTGCTTCTGGCTGTTGCTGTTCTTTGGCTGCTCGCCTGGCTGGGCTGGCTTTCTGTTCTGCTGCTTTGCGTTCTGCTGCCTGTTACCCTGCTGTGGCTGCTGCTTTGCGTTCTGCTGCCTGTTGCCCTGCTGAGGCTGCTTGCCGTTTTTCTGCTGAGGCTTGTTGTTGCCCTGCTGTGGCTGCTGCTCGTTGCTGCGTGGCGCTTTTTCCTGACGCTCGTTTGGCTTGTTTGGCTTGCGCTTGTGAGAAGTCTGGTCGCGGTCTTTCTGTCGGCGGTTCTTGGCGCTATTCTTTCCGGCCTCGCCGTTTCCGCCGTTACCGCGTCTGTTGTTTCTTCCGTTTGCGCCTTTCTTCTTCGGCTTGTTGAGCTTGATGTATTCAGGACCTTCGCCGCATCCCTCAGGGAGAGGCATTTTGTCTACCACCTTCTCCAGGAACTTCTCTATCTGCTGGAACCAGTACTGGTCTTCTTCGCTTACGAAGGTGATGGCTCTACCATCGCGGTTGGCACGGGCTGTACGGCCGATGCGGTGAACGTAATCTTCTGTATCGTGAGGAACATCGTAATTGATGACCATCTCAATATCATCGATGTCGATTCCGCGCGCCACAATGTCGGTAGCTACGAGAACATCATACTGTCCGCTCTTGAACTTGAACATCACATCATCGCGCTCAGCCTGTTCCAGGTCGCTGTGCATGGCTCCGCAGTTTACTCCAATCTGCTGGAGGGAGGCTGCGAGTTGCTTCACCTTGAATTTGCTGCCGCTGAAGACGATGACGCGCTTCAGGTCGCCCGCCTTGAAGATGTCCTTGATGATGGTCATCTTCTGGGTTTCGTAGCATACGTATGCTTCCTGCTTGATTTTCTCGGCTGGCTTGCTGACGGCAAGTTTGATTTCTACCGGATTCTTGAGCAGGGTCTTAGCCAGTTCTTCTATCTTCTCAGGCATGGTTGCCGAGAACATGATGGTCTGGCAGGTCTTTGGCAGTTTTGCCGCGATGGTCTTGATGTCGTCAGAGAAACCCATGTCAAGCATGCGGTCGGCCTCGTCGAGGATGAAGAAGCTTACCTTGCTGAGGTCTACATTGCCCAGAGAGATATGGGAGATGAGACGGCCCGGGGTGGCGATGACTACATCGGCGCCCATGCGGAGGCTGCGCAACTCCTGGTCGTAACGGTTGCCGTCGTTGCCGCCGTATACGGCTACGCTGCTCACGCCCTGCAGGTAATAGCCGAAGCCTTGCATCGCCTGGTCTATCTGCTGGGCGAGTTCGCGGGTTGGTGACATGATGACGCAGTTGATGGCGTCTTTCGGATAACCGCCGTCATCGAGTTTGCTCAATACTGGGAGCAGATAGGCTGCGGTTTTGCCGGTTCCTGTCTGGGCTACACCCAAGACATCGTGACCTTCTAATATCTCTGGAATGCACTTTTCCTGTACTGGAGTGCATGTGTCGAAGCGCATGTCATATAATGCGTCGAGCACGTTGTCGTTTAAATCTAATTCGTCGAAATACATTCTTCTATAGTTTATAGTTTACGGTTTATAGTTTATAGGGGGGCACGGCTGCTATAAACTATAAACTCTTAATTATTAATTGATAATTACCTCGGTGCCTTGCGGTAGCAGAAGTAGGCTACGATGGCGAAGAGGAAGTTTGGAAGCCACGCTGCCAGAACAGGCGGGAAATTGGCCTGGATGGCGAAGGTGGCAGAAATCGTCTGCAGCATGATGTAGCCGAAACTCAGCGCAAGTCCTACGCCCAATGCTGCTCCCATGCCGCCCTTGCGCTTGCGGGCTGAGAGGGAGACGCCGATGATGGTGAGGATGAACGAGGCGAAGGAAGAGGCGATGCGCTTGTGGTATTCTACCTTGTACTGCACTACGTTGCCCGAACCGCGGTTGATCTGCTTGGAGATGTAATCGCGGAGCTCAGGACTGGTGAAGGTTTCCTGCTGACCCTTGGAATAGACCAGGTCGGTAGGTTCCATCATGATGACGGTGTCCTTCTGGGCTCCGCTCGTAATATGCTCCTTCATGCCCTGGAGCTTGCGGATTTTCCAGTTGCTCAGTTTCCAGTGATACTTGCTGTCGGAAATGGTGTCGTACTGGATGTCCATCGCTGTAAGGTGGCTTACGAGTTTCTTGTCCTGAAACTTGTCGAGACAGAATCCGTAGCCGCGTTTCATGCTGTTGTCGTAATGCTGCATATAGGCAATCACTCCCTTGTCTACCTGCAGCTGTACATTCTCGGCACTGGTATTCTTCTTCTTGTTCTTGTACATCGTCTCGAAGTTCTGCCTGATAACGGTTCCGTGGGGAATAACGTAGGCTGAGAGCCCGAAGGAGAGGGCTGAGAGCAGCACGCAGGTAATCATGTATGGGCGAAGGAGACGCTTGAAGGATACTCCCGACGCCAGGATGGCGATGATTTCGGAATTGCTTGCCAGCTTGGTGGTGAAGAGAATGACCGCCACGAACACGAACAGCGCACTGAAGAGGTTGGCAAAATAGGGCACGAAGTTGGCGTAGTAATCGAAGATGATTGCGCGCGCCGGTGCATGGTGCTCTGTGAATTTTGACAGGTTCTCGTTGAAGTCGAAGACGATGGCGATGGAGATGATCAGGGCGATGGAAAAGAAATAGTAGCCCAGAAACTTCTTGATAATGTACCAGTCGAGCTTCTTGATGTACCTGAACGGGTTGAGAAACCTGAAGATGCGCAGGAACCGGAGCTTGTGAGCCAGCCAGCGCACAGCCCTGATGAGCCACCCGAACTTGCGGGAAGCCCATCGGCCGGTGCGGTAGAGCCGGCGGTGTTTTCTTATTTTCTTAAAATCTTTCATGATGCTTGCTTACTTAAATTCTTCGGCCAAGCTGGTCGATGATGGAATTCTTCCATGCCACGAAATCGCCCTGCTCGATATGATGGCGGGCATCGGTCACGAGGCGCAGATAGAAAGAGAGGTTGTGGATGCTGGCTATCTGCATCGCCAGCAGCTCCTGTGCCTTGAAGAGGTGGTGGAGGTAGGCCTTCGTGGTTACGAGATCGATGTCGCAGCCGTCTGGATCTACCGGACTGAAGTCTTTCTCCCACTTCTTGTTGCGCATGTTCATCGTGCCCTGATAGGTGAAGAGCATGGCGTTGCGGCCGTTGCGGGTCGGCATTACGCAGTCGAACATGTCTACGCCGCGCTCGATGGCTTCGAGGATGTTCTGCGGGGTTCCTACGCCCATCAGATATCTCGGCTTGTCTTTCGGCAGGATTTCGTTCACTACTTCTATCATCTCATACATCACCTCGGTAGGTTCTCCTACGGCAAGTCCGCCGATGGCATTTCCGTCGGCTCCCTTGTCGGCAATGTATTTGGCTGCTTCGCGGCGCAGGTCCGGGAAGGTGCAGCCCTGAACGATAGGGAAGAGACTCTGCTGATAGCCGTAGAGAGGCTCGGTTTCGTTGAACCGCTTGATGCAGCGGTCTAGCCAGCGCTGGGTGAGCATGAGGCTGTTCTTGGCGTACTGGTAATCGCTCTTTCCCGGTGGACATTCATCGAAGGCCATCATGATGTCGGCTCCGATGATGCGCTCGGTGTCCATCACATTCTCCGGTGTAAAGAAGTGCTTGCTGCCATCGATGTGGGAGCGGAACTCGCAGCCTTCTTCCTTGAGCTTGCGGATGCCGGTGAGCGAGAAGACCTGGAAGCCGCCGCTGTCGGTGAGGATAGGACGGTCCCAGCCGTTGAACTTGTGCAATCCGCCTGCTGCCCTGATGACGTCAAGACCTGGGCGCAGGTAGAGGTGATAGGTGTTTCCGAGGATAATCTGTGCCATGACCTGCTTCTTGAGTTCCTCGAAGTGGACGCCCTTCACGCTTCCTACGGTTCCTACGGGCATGAAGATTGGGGTCTTGATCTGTCCGTGGTCGGTGGTGATGATGCCTGTACGCGCATCGCTTGCTTTATCTGTTACTTGTAATTCAAATTTCATTTCTTTTCTTTTTTATCATTTTTCTCAATGCTGAAGTCTGCTGGGTTTTTCACCTTCTCATCGGTCAGCGCGAACTGCCAGACGTCAGCCACATTCTCTACATAGTGGAAGTCTACGCCCTTGAGATATTTCTCCGGTATTTCCTCTACGTTCTTCTGGTTCTCCCTGCACATTACGATGTGCTTGATTCCTGCCCGCTTGGCTGCCAGAATCTTCTCCTTGATTCCGCCTACCGGGAGCACTTTGCCGCGGAGGGTTATCTCGCCGGTCATGGCTGTGTTGGCACGCACCTTGCGCTGGGTGATGGCTGAGGCGATGCTGGTGGCGATGGTGATTCCGGCAGAAGGACCGTCTTTCGGAGTGGCTCCCTCAGGCACGTGGATGTGGATGTTCCACTGCTCGAAGATGCGGTAGTCTACCTGCAGCAGGTCGATGTGCGACTTGACGTATTCCAGTGCGATGATGGCTGATTCCTTCATCACGTCGCCCAGATTTCCGGTCAGGGTGAGCTTGCCAGCCTTGCCCTTGCTGAGCGAGGTTTCGATGTAGAGGATTTCGCCGCCCACTGAGGTCCAGGCAAGTCCGGTTACCACTCCTGCATAGTCGTTGCCCTGGTAGATGTCGCGGTTGAACGGCGGATTGCCCAGCAGGTCTTTTACTTCGGCAGGGGTGATGGTGTAGTTCTCCAGCTCCTGGTTGCAGGCAAGTTTGTAAGCCATCTTGCGCAGACTCTTGTCAATCTGCTTCTTCAGCTGTCTTACGCCGCTCTCCCGGGTATAGTGCTCGATGATGAACTCGAGGGCATTCTTGTTGAAACTTACCTTCGGCGAAACCTTGTCGAGTCCGGTGCTTTCCAGCTCTTCCGGTACGAGATGGCGCTTGGCAATCTCTGTCTTCTCTTCGGTGATGTAGCCGCCTACTTCTATCAGCTCCATACGGTCGAGGAGCGGACGCGGAATGACGCTCAGGTCATTGGCCGTGGCGATGAAGAGCACCTTGGAGAGGTCGTAATCCATATCGAGATAATTGTCGTGGAAGGCATTGTTCTGTTCCGGGTCCAGCACTTCGAGCAGGGCTGAGGCAGGATCGCCGTTGAAATTGCTCTGCGCCACCTTGTCAATCTCGTCAAGGATGAAGACCGGATTGCTGCTGCCTGCCTTCAGCATGTTCTTGATGATGCGGCCCGGCATGGCTCCCACATAGGTGCGGCGGTGACCGCGGATTTCGGCTTCATCGTGCAGACCGCCCAGCGACATGCGTACATACTTGCGCTTCATGGCTGCTGCGATGCTCTTGCCCAGACTGGTCTTTCCTACGCCCGGAGGACCGTAGAGGCAGAGGATAGGACTCTTGCCGCCGCCGTTCAGTGCTCTTACGGCGAGGAATTCCAGGATGCGCTCCTTCACATTCTCCATGCCGTAGTGGTCGTGGTTCAGGATGCGCTTGGCACGGGTCAGACTGAGGTCGTCCTGGGTGTAGGAGTTCCAAGGCAAATCTACCATGGTCTGCAGGAATCCTATCTGTATCGAATAGTCAGGACTCTGCGGGTTCAGGGTGTCGAGCTTGGCAATTTCTTTCTTGAAGATTTTGGCTGTTTCCTCGCTCCAGTTCTTCTGTTTCGCCTTCTCCAGAATTTCCTTCTTCTCCGGACTGGCGTTGCCTTCTCCCAGTTCTTCCCTGATGTTCTTAATCTGCTGCTTGAGGAAGTATTCCTTCTGCTGTTCATCGAGGTCGTAGTGGGTTTTGTTCTCAATCTCAGTCTGGATGCGTAGCAGATGGCGCACCTTGTTCAGGGATCTGATGGCAATCATGATGCGCTCGCTGAGATTTTCCTCTTTCAGCATCTTGATTTTATCCTCGATGGAGAAAGGGAGGAGGGAGCACATGAAGTTGCACTGCATGTGAATGCTCGAGAGTTCGTTGATGGCCTGGATGGCATCATCATTATAGTTGGCGTTTGATTTGATATAGTCTGTCGCTTCGTAATGGAAGTTCTCGTAGAGCATTCTGAAGAGTTCATCGTTGTTCTCGTCAGGCCATTTCTCCGGAAGACTTTTTACGTCAATTACTGTGTAAGGCTCTTTTTGAACGAGATGTTTCATCTGACATCTGCCCAGACCCTGGATGATGATGCTCATCTGGTCTGTGCCAGGCATCTTGATCACCTTGATGAGTTTGGCGAAGACGCCTACAGGGTAAAGGTCTTCTTCGTAGGGCAATTCTGTGTCTTTATTCTTCTGGCAGAATACACAGAATGTGGTGTCTGGCTTCTTTTCCAGCATCCGGACGAGATTCAGACTTTCCTTTCTGCCCACAACGATAGGGGTCATGTTGGTAGGGAAAACTACAATATCTCGCATGCAGAGGGTAGGGTACAAACCTTCTTCCTGGTCTTCGATCAGGGTTTTCGGGTCGCCCTCGTAATCTGCAATCATTTGTATTCGGGTACTTGTTCTTCTATTATCCATTTTTTTGTTATGATTTCTATTTTCTGTGCAAAGGTACTCATTTTTTGTGAAATATCGTGGAAGATGATAGATTATTTAATAATAAAATTGCTTTTTCTATATATTAGTACCCGTTTTTATAGATGTAAGTAGCTGCTTTTGCAGGTGGAAGTGGCAATTTCTGCTGTTTGCGATAAAATAAATCGGCGGCGGCTTCGTTTTCTTCTGTAAAGAGACAGAAGAATTTATGGGTAATTTTCGATTTAAACAGTTTGAGATAGAGCAAGACCGTTGTGCCATGAAAGTGGGAACTGACGGTGTTTTGCTGGGTGCATGGGCGCAAGGTGGCAGGCGGATTCTGGACATTGGTTCCGGAACGGGACTGATTTCGCTCATGATGGCGCAGCGTTTTCCTGAAGCTGAGGTGGTTGGGATTGATATGGATGCTGATGCCTGCGGACAGGCGAGGGAGAATGTGATGGCAAGTCCGTTTCGCGACAGGGTGGAAATAGAATGCTGCAGGCTGCAGGATTTCGGGGGAGCTTCGGAAGCTGCTGAGGCTTCTGGAACTGCTGAAGGTTTGAAGGCTGCCGGTGTTTTTGATGCGATAGTGAGCAATCCTCCGTTCTTTGTAGATAGCTTGAAAAATCCGGACAGTAAGAGGACGATGGCGAGACATACGGACAGTCTTCCGTTCCGCGATTTGTTTGCGGGTGTAAAACGGTTGCTTTCTGATGACGGTGTTTTCTCTGCAATTGTTCCTGTAGAAGTAGTGGAGCAGTTTGTTGCAGAGTCTTGTATATTAGGTTTTTATCTTATACGGAAGTGTGGTGTGAGAACGGTGGAGCGCAAGCAGCCAAAACGCTTTATGCTGAGTTTTGACAAGCATCGTATTTCGCCTTATGAAGAGCATGTTGAAACGATGATGGATTCGCAGGGAAACCGCTCGGAATGGTATAGGAAAATAACGGAAGAATTTTACCTTTTCTAGGAGTGTTGAATGTTGAGTGTTGAATGTTGAATGAACACTCCCTCTAAATTCAACACTCAACATTCAACACTCAACATTCCCTTAAAGGTTCAGCTTCTTCTGTACCAGTTTGCTGATAGCTTCTACTCTTTTGCTCTGGCGCTGGATGTCTTTATGAATATCATCGCGCACGGCATTGATGTCGTTGAAGAAATCGGCAAAGGCAGACTGAATCATGTTCGGCTTGCGGTCGTTCTTGTTGGCAAATGGGTTCACCACCATCTTGATTCCCTTTTCTTCCAGGTGAACATCAATCTCTGCCCCTGTCATCACAGGGTCGCCATCATAATGGATTACGCCTGGCTGACTGCGGGTGATATGGAGCTTCTTGCAGCGGAACGACTTGATCTTCGAGTTCTTGTCCAACGTCTTGTTGAACATGTCGAAACTTACCTGAGGCGCCTCGATTACATCGAATGGTTCCATGATGACGACATCCATCAAACCGTCGCTCATGGATGCTTGAGGGGCAATATAGGCATTGTTGCCATACTGAGATGCGTTGGCACAGGAAATGAGGAACGCCTTATACTGCTTGGTGCCCGTCTCGTCCTCCAGCGTGTAAGTCTCAGGCTTATACTTCAATCCCTCGCGCAGGATATTTTCAGCATAAGTGATAGGACCACGCTTGCCGCTCTCGGCAAACTTCATGCTGACGAAAGCGTCAAAGCCCATGCCGCAGGTGCAGAAGAACGGGTGGTCGTTGATGACACCATAATCCAGATCTCTAATCTGGCATTGGTTGATGACCTCTATGCATTTCTTCAGGTTCATTGGGAGCAGCAGATGTCTTGCCAATCCGTTGCCCGAACCGCAAGGCAGAATGCCGAGGGCAGTATCGGAGTGAACCAGCGAGCGGGCCACCTCGTTGACGGTTCCGTCACCACCAACCGCCACAACCACATCTACATGGTTGTTCTTCGCTTCGGTAGCAATTTCCGAAGCGTGCCCAGCTCTTTCAGTCATTCTTATCTCGTACTCAAAAAGCTCTTTGTCCAAACCAGAATCTATCAGACTCGGAACTGCCGCCTTGCTGGCTGTTCCTGAAATCGGATTCATGATGAAAAGTATCTTTTTCTTCATTATATAGTCAAGAGTTTGTAAAATTTAGGCTACAAAAGTAATAAAAATACCCAAAATAACAAGAAATATCGATTAAAAAAACTATAAAAGTAAACTTTCTTATAAAAAAAGCCGTTTATTGAGTTCTTTTTTGTATCTTTGCACCCTGAAAGTTAGAAAAGTATAAAAAAAGATAATAAAGTACACCTATTAATAATGGGACAATTACAAGAAAGATACAAGAATTATCGTGAACCTCAGAAGTATATGGCTGCCGGTGTGTATCCATATTTCCGCGAGATCACAAGTAAGCAGATGACAGAGGTAACCGACATTGATGGTCATAAGATTCTGATGTTCGGTTCTAATGCTTATCAGGGTTTGACTAACGACCAGCGTGTTATTGATGCAGCAAAGGCTGCGCTCGACAAGTATGGTTCTGGTTGTGCAGGAAGCCGTTTCCTCAATGGTACGCTCGATTTGCACGTGCAGCTCGAAAAGGAGCTTGCTGAGTTTATGGGCAAGGATGAAACTTTGTGTTTCTCTACAGGATTCTCTGTTAACCAGGGTGTCTTGGCTTGCGTAGTAGGTCGTAACGACTATATTATCTGCGATGACCGCGACCACGCAAGTATCGTAGATGGCCGCCGCCTCTCATTCGCTACCCAGCTCCACTACAAGCACAACGATATGGAAGATTTGGAGCGCGTGCTCTCTAAGCTCCCTCAGGAGGCTATCAAGCTCATTGTTGTTGACGGTGTGTTCTCTATGGAGGGCGACCTGGCTAACTTGCCTGAGATTGTAAAGCTCAAGCATAAGTACAACTGCTCTATCATGGTAGACGAGGCTCATGGTCTTGGCGTATTCGGCAAGCAGGGTCGTGGTGTATGCGACCACTTCGGTCTGACCGACGAGGTAGACCTCATCATGGGTACATTCTCTAAGAGTCTGGCTTCTATCGGTGGTTTCATCGCATCAGACAAGGATACAATCAACTTCCTCCGTCACAACTGCCGTACTTACATCTTCAGCGCCTCTAACACTCCAGCTGCCACAGCAGCAGCTCTCGAGGCTCTCCACATCATTCAGAATGAGCCTGAGCGTTTCGAGAATCTCTGGGATGTAACCAACTATGCCTTGAAGCGTTTCCGCGAGGAAGGTTTCGAGATTGGCGAGACAGAGAGTCCTATCATTCCTCTCTACGTACGCGATGCTGAGAAGACATTCGTTGTTACCAAGATGGCTTACGATGCAGGTGTGTTCATCAACCCTGTTATTCCTCCAGCTTGTGCTCCTCAGGATACATTGGTACGTTTCGCACTCATGGCTACTCATACAAGAGAGCAGGTAGAGCAGGCTGTCCAGATCTTGAAGAAGATTTTCGTAGAAGAGGGAATCATCAAGTAAAATCAGATTTGCCGGTCTTCTCGGTTTGACAGATTCGGGCAGTCGGTTTCTGATTTAAAAGTTCAGCAAGCATGGTTGCGGTTCTTTGCCGCTACTATATATATAATAAGGTATAAGGGCAATTCCGGATAGGGGTTGCCCTTATTTTGTGCCCGGTTTTCAGGGATTTTGCATTTAAATGCATATTTTTTTGAAAAAAGTTAGGTAAAAATTTGGTGGAATCGAAAAAATGTAGTACCTTTGCACTCGCAATTCAGAAATGATGCTTAAAGCAATGCTTAAGAGGTATCGTAGAGATGAGTGAGCGGGGTGTAGCGCAGTCCGGTAGCGCGCCTGTTTTGGGAACAGGTGGTCGCAGGTTCGAATCCTGTCGCCCCGACTCTATTTTTCTCTCACTCAAACCTTTAGCAAAGCATAAGCGGGGTGTAGCGCAGCCCGGTAGCGCTCCTGTTTTGGGAACAGGTGGTCGCAGGTTCGAATCCTGTCGCCCCGACACAAGAAAGCTAAGAAGAAACAAATCTTCTTAGCTTTTTTGCTATATAAAACTCCCGCCCTGGATGGGCTGGAGGGGGATAACGGAACTGAGTAATTATTATATACGTTTTAATTTTATAGAATCATGATTATAACGATAGCGCGCCAGTGTGGATGTGGCGCTATTCGCGTGGGCAAGCTGCTCGCCGAAAAGTATGGTATTCCTTTTTATACCCGTAAAAATATGATGGAAATGGCTGAACAGAGAGGAGTGCTCGACGAGATGGAGGCTTTCTTCGATGAGCGGCCGGTAGATGAACTGCTCTTCTCGATGTCGTCGCTTGGCGAAACGCAGAGGGCGCTGACAGAAAAACCGCTCCGTACACTTGCCGATATGATAGGCGATGAAGACTGTATCATCATCGGCCGTTGCGGCAACTATATCTTCCGCGAGCGCAAAGACCTGATTTCTGTTTTCCTGAGCGGCAATCTGGAGGCTCGCATCAAGGAGATTCAGGAGGAGAAGGGCTTTTCGTATGAGGAAGCTGAGGAGTTTGTGGAGCACACCGAGGATTGCAGAGTGGCTTATCATAAGTATTATACAGGCCTTACCTGGGGAAATGCCGATGATTACGACATCTGCCTGGATACGGTGCGTCTGGGCGTAGAAGAGACGGCAAGCCTCATTGAGCAGTACGTTAGCTTGATTTAGATTCAAAGGTTCAAAGTTCAAAGTTCCAAGGTTTAAGGTTTAAAGTAATTCAACATGAAGTTTTTAATTCAATTTTTGATAATCATAGCGTTCTCCTTTGCTGGGGAATTGCTCCATTTTTTGCTGCCATTGCCTATTCCGGCAAGCATCTATGGCATCATCCTGCTCTTCCTTGCGCTGGAAACAAAACTGATCAAGGTGAAGCATATCCGCGAAACCAGCAGTTTCCTCATTGCCATCATGCCCGTGATGTTTATTCCGGCTGCCGTAGGACTGATTGATTCTTATCAGGATATCGGCAATGCATGGTTCCAGTATATCGTAGTTACGGTGGTCAGCACCTTCGTCGTGATGGGTGCTTCGGGCTGGATTACGCAGTTGGTAATCAGAAAAGGAAAGGAGGCGAAGAAATGAACCAGTTGTTCCAGGATTCAGTTTTCTTCGGCGTTCTCATCAGTCTGGCTGCCTACGGCATAGGCATGCTGCTGAAGCTGAAGACGGGATGGTCGCTGATGAACCCGCTGCTCATCTCCATCATCCTCGTCATCATCACGCTCCTGCTGACGGGCGTAGATTACAAAACCTATTCGGCGGGCGCCAACAGTATCAGCTATCTGCTCACACCAGCCACCATCTGTCTGGCTGTGCCACTTTATCAGCAGGTTGAGCTTCTGAAGAAGAATTATCGGGCTGTGTTGATCGGCATCGTTTCGGGCGTGTTGGCGAGTCTCTGCTCCGTGCTCATTCTCGCCCTCATCTTCCATTTCGACCATGCGTCCTACGTTACCTTCCTGCCTAAGAGCATCACTACCGCCATCGGTATCGGCGTTTCTGAGGAGTTGGGCGGTCATGTTTCGGTTTCGGTGGTTGTCATCATCGTAACGGGTGTGCTGGGCAACATCTTTGCCGAGAAATTCCTGAAGCTTCTCTCCATCAAAGAGCCTATTGCCAAAGGTATCGCCATCGGCTGTTCTGCCCATGCGCTGGGTACGGCAAAGGCGATGGAAATGGGTACCATAGAGGGAGCCATGAGCAGTCTGAGCATCGTGGTTTGCGGTGTGATGACGGTTGTTGGCTCATCCATCTTTGCTCTGTTTATGTAGAGGCAGATACAATAATATTTCCCTTTTTCCGTTTTTATAGATATGAAACGGAAAAAGGGATTTTTGTATATAATGGGTGTAGGGATGGCGATGAGCGCCCTGCTTACCAGTTGTGCCGACGATGAGAGTTTCTCAACGTCGAGGGGAGATGTGCTGTCGTTTTCGGTAGATACGCTGAAGATGGACACCACCTTCTCGAATGTGCCTACGCCTACCCGAAGCTTCTGGGTTTACAACCGTACGGGCAAGGCTCTGCGCTGCCAGTCGGTGCGTCTGGAAAATGGTAACCAGAAGGGCTATAGGGTGAATGTTGACGGCTCTTACCTGGGCACCGAAGCGGGATTCCAGACGCAGAATGTGGAGATCAGGAAGGGTGACAGCATACGTGTGTTCGTAGAACTGACTTCGGCGATGCAGAACAGCGAAGAGCCGCAGCTGGTGAGCGACAACCTGGTGTTTGCGCTGGAAAGTGGCGTGGAGCAGAAGGTGAACCTGAGGGCGTTTTCATGGGATGCGATGAAACTCAATTCGCTCGAGGTGAAGCAGGACCAGCTGCTGGAGAGCACGCTGCCGGTAGTGGTTTATGGCGGCATCAGGGTTGATGAGGCGGCTACGCTGACCATTGCTCCAGGCACCCAACTCTATTTCCACGAGAATGCGGGTTTGCAGGTGTTCGGGTCGTTGAAGATTGAGGGCGAAAAGGACAGGGAAGTGGTGATGCGGGGCGACCGACTGGACCACATGTTCGATTATCTGCCTTATGACCGCACACCGGGACAATGGCAGGGAATCAGACTGATGTCTTCGGCTCATGACTGCAAGATTTCGTTTGCTGATATTCATAGTGCTTACGATGCTGTGATGATAGAAGCGGGCGATGCTACGAAGCAGAAACTGCTCATCGAGAATGCTACGATTCATAACAGTCAGGGCTACGGTGTGAGGATTGATTCTGCCAAGGTGCAGATTTATAACTCGCAGATAACCAACTGTCTGAAGCATCCGCTCTATGTTGAGGGTGGCGATGTTGAGGTAAACGGCTGCACCATAGCCCAGTTCTATCCGTTTGACGGGCGCCGCGAGTCTGCCATCGGTTTTGCCTCTCCGCTGCCTCGTTTCGAGGTAAGAAATTCGCTCGTAACGGGCTATCATGATGATGAGGTGGTATGGGAGACTCCGAAAGAGGAGGATGCCTTCAATTTTCTCTTCGACCATTGTGTGTTGCGCACGGAGAAGCTGGAGACGGACGACAGTCTGAAGTTCACCCATGTGGTTTATGAGGACATCAAGGATACGACGGTGTTTGCCGAGAAGCATTTCCGCCTTTTCGACACCGACAATCTGAAGTATGATTTCCATCTGCGCAAGGAGTCGGCAGCAATAGGAAAGGCAGATGCCGAAACCCTGCCTGCAACCGACCGTGATGGTTTGCCGAGAAAGAAAGAGCAGCCTGCCGCAGGATGCTTTGAATATAGGGAGGAATAAGAAGCGGGTGTGTCATAAGATTCTTGCCTAGGGTATAAGATAAGGCACGGATTACACGGATTTATATTTCTAATCTAAGCGATTATAATCTTACTCAAGTTTCGCAAGTTTTGCTCCACACGCCCTGAAAGGGCAGAAGCTCCTAGCCCAGGGCATCGCCCTGGGTGTAATAGCAATCAGCAAGTCGCCCTGTAAGGGCAAAAGCTTTATTAATTCCGGTATTTTAAAGCTTTTGCCCTTACAGGGCGACAAGTTTGTGTCCGTAATTACCCAGGGCGTTGCCCTGGGCTAGGAGCTTCTGCCCTTTCAGGGCGTGCTGCTTCTAGAACTTTGGTTCTTTACCTTTCTTATTCCTTCATGTTTGAATCTACGAAGCAGAAGGGGAGAAGGTCTTTGATGCTGTCGAAGCAGTAGGTTCCGTTCTCGCCATAGAGTAGGATGCGTACGGGGCGCTGGTAGCGGTCTTCCATCTCCAGTATCACCTGGCGGCAGGCTCCGCATGGCGAGATAGGCGACTTGAGGAAACCATTCCCGTTTCTCGCAGCTATGGCGAGCGTCAGGATAGGCTGGTCGGGATAGTTGCTCTGGGCACCGAAGATGGCGCTGCGCTCGGCACAGAGTCCCGACGGGAAGGCGGCGTTCTCCTGATTGGCTCCAATCACTATTCTGCCGTCGCCCAAGAGCAGGGCTGCTCCCACATAGAAGTGGCTGTAGTTAGCATACGCATTGCTGGTGGCAGCCTTCGCCCTGTTTACGAGCTCCTGCTCCTGCTGGCTCAACTCTGAGAGCTGAGCCACCATGTATCTGATGTTTAGGTTTTGCTCTTTCATAGATATAATGTTTTTATGATTTCTTTATTTCGTGTAGAAGTCGATGATGTCCTGCAGCGCCTTCTTGCATACCGGGCAGAATTCCGGCGTTTCGTTGATGCGCATACGGCAGTCCTGCACACCGCGGTAAACGCCCTTCAAGCTGTATCCGGCACCTTCGAAGACACCCACCTTGCTCACCGCCTCCTTCTCTTTCTTTGAGAGTGGAGTAGGAATCTTGGTCTTCTTGTCTATCATGTTCTCCCATTTTCCGTGGAAATCGGCAAGGGTAGTGATGTTCTTCTCCCAAGGCTCTACATCGTGAGGATACATCGGTATCTGCTCCTGCTCGTAGGCGTATTCATCGGCAAGTCCGGCAAAGGAATGTCCAAACTCATGCACCACTACCGGCTTGAACCATTTCTGGTGGCAGGTGGTGAGATTGTATGAATTGAGGATGCCGCCACCGCCATACTTATCCGAATTTACCAGCACGATGATGTGCTCGTAAGGGGTACCTGCCAGCCAGTTGTGCAGGTCTTTGAGATGCAGGGTGGTAAGGTAGCGGTCGCTGTAGAAGGTGTCGAAATGAGAGCTGAGGGCGGTTTCGTGCCAGATGCCCTGGGCTGGGATGCTAGGTCCGCTCTGCTTGGATGGCGATTTTACGGCTACGATGTTGAAGCGGTCTCTCATGCTCTTGAAGGGTTCGTGGGCGAAGATGGCCTCTGTAGCCTCCTGCGCATCTTTTAGGAAGACAGGCATCTCTGCATCGGTATAGCCTTCAGCCACGTATGCGATGTGGATGCATCGGGTGGTGTCGGCAGCCTGCTGCAGGGTGACGTATGGTGTAGGCTTGTTGCCTTTCTGATGAATCAGAATGTCTTTCGGTGCTACCTGGTGGGTGAGCGTGGTGGTTATCTCGCGGCGGTTGTTGCGCAGGTCGAGGGTGATGTCTACGGTATCTTTCGGCATCGGAACGAGGAATACGTTCTCGAAACTCTGCATGTTCTTCTCTGCCTCTGGATAGGAGAGCCATTCCTGAAAGAGGGTAGAGAAGGAGTTGCGGTAGATGATTTTGCCCGAGTGGTGGTCGCGTACGGTTATCTGTCCGTTGCCCTCTACCGGGAGTTCGGCCAGTCGCTGCCGTTTGCCGTACCAGCGTGGCATCACGTTGAGTTCGTCTACGGCTATCATCTGCTGCTTCTGGTTGCCGGCAAAGGTATAGTCTACTCGCAGCGTCTTGTCTGTGAAATAGTCGTCAAAGTTTTGCGCCTTTATTGTGCCGGGCGCCATCAGCATCGCCATGGCGGCGAGGGATAATATCATTCTCTTCATTGTATTTTCATTTAAAATTCACATTCACATTCACATTTCTCACCGAATCACCAAGTGACCGAATCACTAATCAATTATCTCACCCTCAGCCTTGTTCCTACGCTTACCGGGATGTTAGGGTCGAGATGGTTCATCTTGTAGAGTTTCTCCAGTCGGATGCCATACTTCTGCGAGATGGCGTACATGCTTTCGCCCGGCTGTATCACGTGAGGGCGCTTCTTATACTGCTTAGGTGCCTTGGAACGTTTCTTCTTCAGATAGATGATGTCGCCCTTGTGCAACACGGCGTGCTTGTTGCGCTCGTTGTAGCGAGCCAGTTTGCGCCAGCTGATGCCCACCTCCTTGCCTATGCTCTTGAAGGTGTCGCCTTCGCGGGCATAGAGATAGTAATTCTTGTTGAAGATATGGATAGGGTGCAGCAATCCTTCGGCATTTACAGGCTGGTCGGTACCGCTGTGGGTAGCCATGAAGCGGTCGTAGCGCTTGGCCTTGTCATACTGGTTGAGCTTGTAGAGCTCTATGATCTGTATCAGCTTGCTGGCATACTGCGGGTTGGTGGCATAGCCGCAGGCTTTCAGTCCGCGAGCCCATCCCTTGTAGTCGTGCTGCGAGAGTTCGAAGAGGCGTGCGTAGCGTGGCTGGCGCGCCAGAAACTTGCTGTGGTCTTCGTAGCTGTCTCTTGCGTCCTGGTATACGCGGAAGCATTCGCCCCGGGCATCATCGTCGTGGTACTGGGTGGGTCCCGTCCAGTTGTGACATTTTATGCCGAAGTGGTTGTTGCCCTGGCGTACGAGGTCGCTCCTTCCTGCCGCACTCTCAAACAGTCCCTGTGCTAGGGTGATGCTGGCTGGAATGCGGTAACGGAGCATCTGCTCGATGGCAAGATCCTTATACTGGTTGATATATGTCTGATAGGCCTGGTTCCACTTCAGCTGTGCGCCCATCGGGAGGCAGCAGAGCAGAGCGAGCCCTAAAATGTTTGCTTTTAGATGATTCATTCTGCAAAAATATAAAAAAAAACGGATAAATCGCGGTTTATTACAAAATTTTTAATATCTTTGCACAAAATATGACATACAAATGCAGGGGCAATCTGTCTCTTCTGAGAGAAACTGACTTGTTTTGTAGAAATAAAGATTTTAATAATGAAAACTCGTACAAAAATAATTATAGCTATCGGCTCTAACAGAAATCAGGAGGAGAATGTGTTGAAGGCACATGAACATCTGAGATGGATGTTCAAGAACTGCCTCTTCGGTCCGCGCATGTGGACTGAGCCTATCGGACTGGAGAATTCAGACAAGTTTCTGAATCAGGTGATGATGGGGGAGACCATCTGCTCTAAGAAGTCTGTGCTTGCCGCGCTGCGGAGTGTGGAGCAGGGATGCGGACGCAAAATCCGTGGCCCTTATCGTAAGGTAGATGTTCCGCTGGATCTCGACCTTCTGCTCTATGGCGATGAGAAATTGCACGAGAGCGAGTGGGAGCGTGATTATATTCAGAGTTCTATCAGCTACCTCGAAGAGAAGGATGCTAAGAGATAATGATTTTGGCACGAAAAAAAAGAAACGGGAAACCCGAATCTGGTATGTAGATTTACAATACCGGATTCGGGTTTTCTGTTGTAAGATTGAGTTCTATCACTCTTCCTTCTTTCAGCGACTTCTGCACGTTGATGATGCGCTGGTTGCTGCTACCCCTGAAGAAGAGGTCTTCATCGCGCAATGCCTGTATGAAGGGGCCGTCTACCAATACATCGATTTGGCGGAGGAGTTCAAGCTGCTCGGGATTCTTCACGAGGTTTTCGAAGAGATAGCCCGTAAAGCACCAGATGCTCTTGCTGCTCTGCTCCCTGATGGCGCGCGCCAGCTCGGCAAAGCCCTTTGCCTGAAACATAGGGTCGCCACCCGAGAAGGTGACGTTGGCGAAGGGGTCGCTCATGATTTCCTTCATCAGCTCGTCGGTAGAGGTCATCGTGCCGTGGCTGATGTCCCACGACTGCGGATTATGGCAGCCCGGACAATGGTTGGGGCATCCCGCACAATAAATGGATGTGCGGAAGCCCGGACCGTCTACCATCGTATCATGTACGATGCTTAATACGCTGATCATTTTACTTTTCTCCTCCGATATGGGTTACTCGGTCGTGGAGTTCGGCAAGCTTGCCGCTGTTCCAGCGGTCGGTAGTACCTACCAGATAACCGGTGATGCGCTGCAGCTTGTCGATGTGGTGGCTGCCGCACTTAGGACAAACATCGAGGTGGGCGTCAGCATTCTCGTAGCCGCAGTCGAGACAGCGGTTGCGGTTGTGGTTTACTGAGCCGTAACCCATGTTGTACTTATCCATCATGTCTACCACGCTCTCGATAACAGAAGGGTTGTGGGTAGCATCGCCGTCAATCTCTACATAGAAGATGTGGCCGCCACGGGTCAGGTCGTGGTATGGAGCCTCGACCTGTGCCTTCTTCAGGGCTGTACACTTATAGTATACAGGCACGTGGTTAGAGTTGGTATAATAGTCGCGGTCTGTAACGCCAGGGATGACGCCAAACTGCTTTCTGTCCTTCTTAGTGAACTTACCGCTCAATCCCTCGGCTGGAGTAGCCAGGATAGAGTAGTTGTGATGATACTGCTCGCTGAACTCGTTGGCACGGTCGCGCATGTAGGTAACAATCTTCAGTCCCAGCTCCTGTGCCTTCTCGCTCTCGCCGTGGTGCTTGCCGATGAGGGCAACCAGGCATTCTGCCAATCCGATGAAGCCGATACCCAGGGTTCCGTGGTTGATGACGCTCTCGATGGTCTCTTCCGGCTTCAGGTTTTCTGCGCCTACCCAGAGATACTTCATGAGCAGAGGGAACTGCTTGGCCATCGCCGTCTTCTGGAACTGGAAGCGCTCGTCGAGCTGCTTGGCTGTGATGTCGAGGATATTGTCGAGCTTGGCAAAGAACATGTCGATGCGCTGCTTTTCGTCTTCGATGCCCATGCACTCGATGGCGAGCTTCACGATGTTGATGGTAGAGAAACTCAGGTTACCGCGGGCGATGCTGGTCTTTTCGCCCCAGCGGTCTTCGAACACGCGGGTACGGCAGCCCATGGTTGCAATCTCCCACTTGTAGCGCTCCGGATCATCAGCACGCCACTTCTCATTCTGGTTGAAGGTGGCGTCGAGGTTCAGGAAGTTAGGGAAGAAACGGCGGGCTGTTACCTTGCAAGCCAGCTTGTAGAGGTCGTAGTTTCTGTCCTCAGGCAGATAGTTTACGCCTCTCTTCTTCTTCCATATCTGGATAGGGAAGATGGCTGTCTCTCCATTGCCTACGCCCTGATAGGTGCTGAGCAGAATTTCGCGCATGATGCAGCGGCCCTCGGCGCTGGTATCGGTACCGTAGTTGATGCTTGAGAATACTACCTGGTTACCGCCGCGGCTGTGGATGGTGTTCATGTTGTGGATGAATGCCTCCATTGCCTGATGCACTCGGTTCACGGTCTTGTTGATAGCGTGCTGCTCCAGGCGTTCGCGGCCCTGCAGTCCGTCGAGCGGCTTCTCTATGTAGTCGTCGATTGGCGCATCATAGAGGTTGCTCAGGTCTTCGCCTGTCAGCTTCTCCAGGTTCTTCACCTCTTCCTGGTACGACATGCGTACGTATGGAGCCAGATAGAAGTCGAAGGCTGGGATAGCCTGACCGCCGTGCATCTCGTTCTGGCAGGTTTCGAGAGAGATACAAGCCAGCACGGCTGCGGTCTCGATGCGCTTGGCAGGACGGCTTGAACCGTGACCGGCTGTGAAACCGTGGTTCAGAATCACGTCGAGCGGATGCTGCACGCAGGTGAGGCTCTTGGTTGGGTAATAGTCCTTATCGTGAATATGTATATAGTTGTGCATGACGGCGTCGCGTACATCCTCAGAGAGGAGGTAGTCGTCGACGAATGGTTTAGTGGTTTCTGACGCGAACTTCATCATCATGCCGGCTGGTGTGTCGGCATTCATGTTGGCGTTTTCACGGGTAATGTCGTTGTTCTTGGCATTGACGATGCTCATGAATACGTCGCGTGTCTTCGCCTTGCGGGCGATGTTACGCTGGTTACGGTATGCGATATACTTCTGGGCAACATCTTTGCGGGCACTCTTCATGAGCTCCATCTCGATGGCGTCCTGAATGGCCTCAACGCTCATCTGGCTCTTGCCGCGATAAGAGATGTGGTCGGTTATCTGCTCGATAAGAGTGGTATCTTCACCCTTGTCGGTATGCAACATGGCCTTGCGAATGGCTGCCATGATTTTCTGTTCGTTGAATCCAACGATGCGTCCGTCACGCTTTACTACTGTCTGGATCATTTTAGTATTACTTTTACGATTGATGTTTAAATTACTTAGTATTAAGTCATTATGACTTGAAGAGGTAGATAGGTACCTCCTTTTGACATTGCAAAGATATAAAATATTTCTGAAAGTAATTACTTTTGGGCAACTTTTTTATCGTTAAAAAATATTAAGTCGCTGATAATCAGGAAGAAACGAAAAAGTTTTGGAAAACTTTGACAAATTTCTGTTTTCCGAAACGTTTAAGTTGTTATCTATCAGTGTGTTGCGCATTTTGTGCGCTTGTGTGCGTTTTTCCCTTGTTGTCTGTGTGCCGTGGCAGGGGGTGGAAATGAAAATCGCCGCAACGCCCATGTATAGGGCTTTGCGGCGATTCGGGGGTGATTATTTTGCTTGTCGCTTATAGTCGAGCGCAGCTCCGATGGCGGTGCAGAATTCCGAGTATTTTGGTATTCTGAACCTCACTCCGTAGAGTTTCTCCATGGCTGGGAACACCTCGCGGCATTGCGGCAGCAGGGTGAGGTTGCCGATGAGCACGAAATCCTTGATGCCCGATTCGAGCGATGAGAGGATGGTAGCCGAACCTATCGACTGCAGCACCATCCAGATGAGTCCCATGGCGATGTCTTCGCGCGAAGCGTTGGCCTTGGCGTTGCTGAAGAGCGATGCGGTGGCGTTCATCGGGAGTCCGGGCAGAGGCTTGGCGCTGATGTCGCCTATCAGCAGGTTTATCTTGCTCACGTCGCCGTCCTTGGCGAGGTTGATAATCTGCTTGATGTCATCGGTCTTGAGCATGATGCGGCTCAGTCCTGCCAGGGTTCCGCCGCCTATGCCGATGCCTCCGATGTGCCTTATCTCGTTGTCATCGCATTTTACGAGCGATGTACCGGTTCCCATGCTCACCACGATCATGCGGTCGAGCTTGCTCTCGTATCGGGCGCCCAGTCCGTCGGCCACGAACTCCTCGCTCTTCGAGGTAGGCAGTCCGTAGATGGGCTCGTCGATATAGGCAGAACCTACGCCTGTGAGCATCACCTGTTCTACATCGCTCAGCGCAATCTTGTTGTCGTGAAGATACTTGCCGAAGGCTCCGTAGAGCGAGGTGATAGGGTCGGTGGCCTTGATGCGGATGGGGCTTACCACCACGCCGCTTTCATCGATGCCCACAATCTTGGTCGTAGAGATGCCTACGTCGATTCCTATAACAATCTTTTTCATTCCTTTATATATATAATAATGTGTATTTTCGCAGATGATGCCCCTCTAGAGCACGCCCATCTTGCAGAAGGTGATGAGCACGGCGTAGCCCACTATCATGCTCAGGATGCCCACCGTGAGTCCTGCCTTCACCATGTCGGTCTGCTGGATGAGGCCGGTAGAGTAGGCGATGGCGTTAGGAGGGGTTGAGATAGGCAGCGACATGGCGCAGCTGGCCGATACCGCTACTCCGATGAGGATGGTAGAGGTGCCGCCGATGGTGTTGAGCTTGTCGCCCATGCCGGTGCATACCACCGTGAGGATAGGGATGAGCAGGGCGGCGGTGGCGGTGTTAGAGATGAAGTTACTCAGGATGAAGCATACCAGTCCGGATACGATCATGATGACCAGCGGATTGAATTCTGTAAACGGAATGCTCTTTACGGCTGCCTCGGCAAGACCGGTGCCGTTCATCGCCAATCCAAGGGCGAATCCGCCTGCCACCATCCAGATGACAGCCCAGTCAATCTCCTTCAGGTCCTTGGCTGTAACCACTCCCGTAAGGGCGAATATGGCGATAGGGAGCATGGCCACGGTGTTGGCGTTGATGCCCAGCTGCTTGCCGAATACCCAGAGCACGATGGTTGCAAGGAAGGTAACGGCCACTACCGTGGTGCGCCAGTTGTGCTGCATGTTGCCCTCGATGTTGAGCTCGATGGTCTTGGCAGAGAACGGGAACATCTTGCGGATGATGACCCATGCCATCAGGAGCATGATGAGCACCATAGGGGCCATGATCAGCATCCAGTCACCGAAGCTGAGACCCAGGTTGAGTCCTGCAGGGTCGTTCAGCACCTTGAAGGCGAAGGCGTTAGGAGGGGTTCCGATAGGGGTACCCATACCGCCCAGGTTGGCTCCGATAGGAATGGCCATGGTGAGCGCCACGCGACCCTTGCCCGAAGGCGGCAATGATTTGAACACCGGTGTGAGGAAGGTGAGCATCATGGCGGCGGTGGCTGTATTTGAGATGAACATCGAGAAGATGCCGGTGATGAGCATGAAACCCAGCAGCACGTTCTCAGAACGCTTGCCGAATGGCGCAATCAGGGCCTTCGCCATCATCACGTCGAGTCCGCTCTTGGTAGCGGCTATGGCGAGTACGAAACCGCCCAGGAAGAGGATGATGGTAGGGTCGGCGAAGCACGCCATCACACCCTGATAGTCGAGCAGCTTGCCCATCTCAGCCTCCGAGCCTTGCATAATCTTGAAGGCGGAGTCGCTGACGAAGAACAGCAGCACGAAGATGATCACTACGCTGGTAGCCCATGCCGGTATGGCCTCGGTGAGCCAGAGCATCACGGCCATGACGAAGATGGCGATGACGCGCTGCTGCACGATGGTGAGTCCGTCGATGCCGAAGCTGTCGATGGGCAGGTTCCAGACGATAACGGTAAGCAGAGCCGTTATGAGGAACAGCAATGCTTTCTTGCGATTAAAATCGCCATTCAATACTTTCTTTACAGTTTCTTGCATTATCTTTCTGTCTTAAGGATTATTTTCTTGCAAAAATACGTGTTTTTTTTGTATTTAGCAAGTTTTTTTGCAGAAATAGTGAAAAAAATGCCGAAAAATGTTGTTGTTTCAAGAAAAAATGCTATATTTGCAGTGGATTTGCCGATAACGGCTATCGGTGATGCAGAAAACCTGGAGAACCCGGAAGGGTGATTCAGCGAACCTGATATGTCTAATCAATTATAAGGAGATAAAGAAATGAATAAGTCTGTAGTATTTATCATCATCCTGCTCGTGATAGTTCTATCTATCATCGTATCGCAGTACTTCCACAAGCGCCACCATGAATATAAGATGGCAGACATCGAGAAGGCTATCCGCAAGGCTTATCCTAAGGGTATAGGCTCGATACGCAAGGAAGAACTGGTAACAGCTGTGAAGAAATACTTCCACTGTTCGGCGAAGGAGGCTCATTATATAATAGGTGTAGCCCGTCGCAAGAAGCTGGTTGATATCGCTGCAGAATATGTTACCATCATGTTTTGAAATAAGGTAAAAACATTAAATATGCTTTAGCCGTGAGGCTGAATCACTTTGAGAAAAAGTATTATTTATTTGAGGCACAAAGGATTGTTAATGACATGCTGATTCCGTAAGGGGAAATGCGGGTTAGCATGTTGTATTCGGGCGTCTGGTATGGTACATTGCGTAAACAATTTAACTGCCAGACAAAGTTTACCCTCCCTAGGACTTTTTAAGACCTGGGGAGGGTTTTACTATTTCAGGCTCAGCACCTTTTATTCAAGTCCGTCGCCGCCGGTTTCGCTTCCGGTTCCGCCAGTAGAATCGCCGCCCGATGGGGTGTCGCCTCCGGATGGATTATCGCCTCCGGATGGATTATCGCCGTCGGATGGGGTAGTAGGAGGCGTATCGGTAGAGGTAACCTGCTTCACCACCTTGCCGTTTCGGTCGTAGCAGGTGATGTTGACGGAAGTCTCTTCGAGTTCCTTCTTGATGTCGGTGTTAGGCACGAAGATGATGTATCGGCGGGTGATGAGGTTGGCGCTCACCTTGTTCACATCCTCAACGGCGGTAGAGTTAAGACCGAATCGGAGGCTGCCCAGTCCTGGCACAGCCACGCTGTGGCCCTCGGTGGCCCATGCAGCAATCACTTCGCCTATGGCTGACCATCCGGCGTTGATCACCGCCTTAGGCAATCCGCTGCGAACGGCAGCTTCTTCTATCACCTTCGTGGCGTTGAGCTGGCTGTAGAGTTCAGCCTGCATCACGAATGCCCACTTTTGCTTACCTTTTTCGAACGCTACGTTGCGCTCAATTGCTTTTACTTTAATACCCATAATTCAAATCGTTTTTTTAATGGTTAAACAAATCAGTTTACATGCAGCTGGTAACGCCGAGCGTGGTGCCTACGGCAGTAAGTACAGCGATAATCACCTGCAAGATAGTTTTCCAAACTTCCTTTTTCATTTTCTTTTTCCTTTCTTTTTTTTAATGGTTCAACAATCAGTTTTTTTCTAGTGGTTCATCGGTCAGCTTCCTTAAGTTACTCATCGGCATCGGTGTGCACTCCCCGATAGCCTCTCAGTTTTTTTTAGTGGTTAATTCAGCCTATCTTTGAACGACAATGCAAAGATACAACATTTTTCTCTGAAAAACAATAGTTGTCCCGAATCACGTGCATTCTTGTCCCGAATCTCGTGCATCCTTGTCCCGACGTATCGCCAACTGCGTCCCGATGCACCGCCCGTTGCGTCGCCACGTATCGCCATCTGCGTCGGGACGCAGATGGTGGTGCGTCGCCACGCAGTTTTAGGGGCATCGGGCGCACAGTTACTTGCTATGTTGGTTAGCTGGTTGATAGGAGGAAAGGCAAAAATGTGAATGTGAATGTGAATTTGAAATGTTTTTCAATGTTACCTGAAGGAGAAGCGTATAATCGTGTTTAAGTAATAGTAGCCATTATAACAGGTTAATATTATATATATAATAAGGTACGCGCGCGAGGGCTGAATTTCATTCGCAATATCCAATAAAAGGAATGGATGGAACAACCCGATACATTGATTTACATTTCAAATTCACATTCACATTCACATTTTGTTTTGATGGTTTTATGAAAAAAAGACAATTTGATAAAAAATAATTTAGAATTTATTTGTTTATTCGGGGAAAAAGTATTACTTTTGTAGATGCTATGAAAAATAACTTTCATGGTATAACTTAAATCGCAAGCCAATGACTGGACGTATCAAAAACAGCACAGAAAAGACTTCTTTTGTTGTCTTCAAGTATGATTTCTGCAAAAGCCGGAATCTTTCAAGTATCGAGGGGACTTTACCCTTGGATTTTCTCGAAATGTCATCGCCTGAAAAATATCAGGAATGTCAGACTGGTTTCGAGAAGGTAATGGACAGTTTGCTGAAAAGCAAGAAAATGACTTTAGTGGAATCACGGAAGTATGAGGAAGACGTTATTCACGACAACCGAATATTGGGATTTCGCGAAGGTGTGGCTGTGCTGGATGTATGCGCAGACAAGAAAGAATTTTATTGGAGTGATTTTAAGGAGAATGAAATTCACAACCAGCCTTTCTGCAAGGTGATTATTGATAATCGCCCCAACAGAGGTTTCCTCTTTGTGGAAGAATCTAGAATCTTCGGCGACAAAAGAGGGCAGGACAAGGTGGTGGCTCTTCTGCGTGATAATATCAACAGGGTGGCGAATCAATATGGCTGGAATATGGTGATTTCTGCCAAGTTGCCACCTGGTGATTTCTTTGATGCCGTGGCTGAAAGAATCAAGGCTGGCTATAAGCCAAAGGCTGTGGTGTTTTCTTTTCCTCGTCATCAGTCTCTCAGCGATGCGCCATATTCCTTAGTCCTGCAATTGCAGATGCAGCATTCATTCATGGAGTGTCTCAATGCCAGTAAGTATCAAGTACAATATGGTACAGATAAAGGTGAGCAGTTGCGCTTGGACAAGGCAAACAGAGACGTTGCCATGTTGGTGAACCTGTGCAGCAAGGAAGATTACGGCATCAAGGTATATTATTGGAATGGTCCGTGCACCTCTTCCAGTTCGCTGAAACGAACCAAGGTGAAAATCTCCGATGCAGAGATTTCTGCCTTGGTTATAGGAGATGCTGTCTGTTGCGATTGTCATGGGAATTCTCAGTTTGCCTTGATCAATTCTCTTGATGTGATTCTTGATGATTTAAATGGTTACGACGATGAGGTTATTTAAGATGAAGACCAGACAGATGGTAGATAAATCTTTTTCGCAACACATGATTTATCAGGTTTTCAGAGCCATCACCCATGATATCTTCAATGATAAGACGTGGTTCCCTACGTCCAGATGTTCATGCGAGGATGTTTTTTATGAGGTGTTCTGCATCGTAGACAAAATGATGTTTTCGCATACCGATACCGAGAGCCGCCTGGCCTTTGTGGAAGGAATAGGGCAATATGAAAAAAACTATGTTGACGAGGATGGGTATGCTACAGCTCAGGAAGAGCGGCAGAGAATCGTATTTGTCATCCTGTATATGGCAGCTGTGATACTTCAGATGATGCCTTTGGAGTCGAAAGTGTTTCAATTTTGCTCAATGATTATGGGGCAATGGAGAGGCTACGTAACTCAGGAGTTTTCTCAGCGGTGCCTCGGAGCAGTCGTGAAGAACCATGAGGTGGTTGAGCGGCTGGCAGCCAATATCGGTTATTATGGCGAGGATGGTTTCTTCGTTTCATCTCAGATTAATGAACTGATGCGCCAGAACAATGATGAAGATTATCTGCACGGATTCGAGCCTGAACAGAAGAGGACATTGGAATTGGAAGTGACAGACGATGAGCATCAGGAAAACGGCGGACAGGAAAAAACGGAAGAAGATAAAGAGAAGGAATGGGGCGACTTGAGCCAGGAAGAAAGAGTAAAGCGAGCCTTGCAGAAGATGATAGACGAGAAGGCTATTCCTTTGAAGAAAGACTATGCCCTGATTATGGTGGCGCTCTCTGATATCAACGATTTTGAAGGCAAATTTGATAATGGCGCATCTTTCTGCAAGTATCTTACAGAGCAGCTGGGCATGCCTTCCAATCTGACCAATGCCAGTGTCATCTCCAAGCGTTTCTCCAAGATGCGTGGCGAATTTCCCAACTGGAGTTTTGATGATGTAAGTGATCCTAACGCCCGGCAGAAACTCATCAATATCGCTAACCGTTTTGTTGCCATCTACCGTAAGGGACAGTAGGAAGCGGGGAAATGATTGCTTCTTGTGAGTGTTGGCAAGTTTTAGATGGAATGTTAAAAACGTAAAATAGAGCAAGTTTTAGGCATATTCTACGTTTAATATTAGAATAGGTTTGATAAACAAATTAGGATATGAAGTATTTTGTAAAAAAATCAGTCTTACTACTGTTGGTAGTCTTGGCTTTTTGTGCGTGTGACAACAGCAATGACAATGGTGAAGTTATTCAGCCGAATCCACAGTCATCGAAAACTGTCGTCAATTATACTGGCGAAGTAGAGTTTGTGGTGAATGCGCCACAAATTCGTGAGGATATAGAGCAGGATTTGAAGGCAAACCCTCCTTTTGGAGGAAGCAAGAAATATCAGTTTATCATAAAAAGCCACTCGACGCTTTCTCCTTTATATATGCTATATGCGGTGAATCCTGAGGACGATAAGTCTGCTGACGAATATACACTGAACATCGCTGGTAAAGTGGAGAGTAAGGACAATTATAGATTGTTCCCTGCCGCATCTGCAAATGCTTGGCATAAGATGGATATTGTGCCTGTCGACACAAAGGATGGCAAGCCTGTTGCAACATACGATGTGTTTATGCATCAAAATATTCCTTCTTCTTTGGTTGATAGCAAGATGTATTTCTGCGAAGACCTTACGGAGAAATATCGCCAGAAGTTCCCTAATGAAGACATTCATGCTGTGGTTCGCCGTTTGGTTCTTTCTTATGTCAGTGTGGGTGATAATATAAATGAATAGGAACATATCTGAACAGAAGATTTTTTAGAAATAATACAGTATCAGCACTTTTTGCTTCGTTTGCAAGCAGAAAGTGCTTTTTTTTATGCCTTCAGATGAGCCCGAGGCTTAGCGGAAGGCTTAGTTGCCGGCGATGAGGCTTAGTAGGAGGCGAACCGGCAGGACGCCCATTGCCGGGGAGGCTTTTTTTCCTTACTTTTGCATACAGAAATAATCAATGATTGGGATTATGGAAAAAGGAAAGAAAATACCTCCACAGGAAGCGTCTCGGACTAATCTAGTGGCAAAGCCTGAGGATACCAAGGGCGGAATCAATAACAAGGTATCATCTGGGTTGATAGGAAAAAAGCTGGCTGAACAGGCAGAAGAGAATGAAGAGATGCCCATGCACCACCTGATTGCCGATAAGGATTATCCGTCGGGCATCAGAGAATGGATGATCACTTCGCCTTCTGACCTCAAGTATCCTACGCTGGTGGTGGCTGCAGCCATGCTCAGCGTTTATCTTACACGTGTCAGAATACAGTATGTGTATGATAATCAGGGAGAAAAATCGGCCATCGTGTTGCAGGTCATCGTAGAGGGCGAGCAGTCGAGCGGAAAGTCGTTTGCCAGATACATCATGCGTACCCTGATGAAACCTTTCATCGAGCGCGACAGCGAAATGAGAGCCAAGGAGCAGGAGTATGCTGCCCTGAAACGACGCCAGGGAAAGAAGGATGGCAAGCTGCCACCCGAACCGAAGACCGACATCACCATCCTGCCCGAAACCGTATCGCTCACCATGTTTATCAAGCGATGCGATGCAGCAGTCAAGCTCTATGGTGCTCCGAAGACGTCTTCGAATTTGCCGATGAGATTTCTGCCATCGTCCATTCTGCCAAGCGCCAGTTTGCCGACCTCTCGCAGGTTATCAAGACGGCTTACGATCTGGGCAGCGTATATGGTCAGGATTTCATGAGCGAATCCAGCTATAGTGCCATGGTAGATGCCTTGCTGTCGTTCGTTTTCTGCGGCACTCAGAGTGCGGTGAGCAGATATATGAACAAGGCTGCCATTGAGGGCGGTGCTGTAACCCGAACCATCTTATGCCCGCTCATCAGTCATCTGGGCGACAATCCGCCACAGTTTCAGGCGTTGACCGATACGCAACGTAATGAGCTGGAGAATACGTTGGATAAGCTCTTCGGTTTGTGCTACGAGGAAGATGGAAAATTCCATCAGGAGATAGAGGAAGATATGAGCTGGCTCTATAAGACGGTGGTAAAATGGTGTAACGACTGCCGCCAGCAGGTGGTGAAAACCATGTCCAAGTCGATGGATGTCTTCTACAAGCGCAGTTCGGTTTCAGCCTTCCGCATCGCTGCTCTCATGCAAGTGCTTTACAAAGTGGAAGGGAAGAAGAGCGAGAAGGAAATCCGGAAACTGGTTAGGCAGACCTATCTGGCTTGTGCCGACCGCATCTTGCAGAATATGTTGCAGCGGTGGGGCAAGGCTTTCGAGCAGATTTCTGCCGAGGGCGAAGGAGAGCCTTATCATACTGTAGACTATTTCAGCGAGTTGCCGCAGGAATTCTCTTATCAGTTCCTGGAGGAATTTCTGAAGCAGAAGGAGCTCAAGACGCCTGCCCGTAACATGGTATGCAACTGGCGCAGATGGGGATGGCTCGAAAAACCAGCAAAGGGCGAGGATAGAAAGGTGCTTAGAAAGACGCAGCAGAAAGGCACTATTGGTGATGGTAATATTAAAAAGGACAATTAGAAGATGGCAGAATATATTGATTCAAATACGCTCTCTAAACTGAGAGCTGTCAGCATCCTGGAGGTTGCTGATGAATTGGGAATGGGTTTGCGGTATCATAATGCCCTCTGTATCAGTCATAATGATACCCATCCGAGTTTGCATTTCTGGACTTCCACCAACACTTGTCATTGCTTTGCATGCGGGTGGGGTGGAGATAATATCGACCTGGTGATGAAACGGGAGAATCTCTCTTTTTCGGAGGCTTGCCAATGGCTGTGCAGAAGATTCAATATCAGCGCCGGTAATCATTCTGCGGGAAACCGTAAGGAGGTGCTTCATCGGGATAAAGCTGTTGCTGAGCATAGAAAATCTGAATGTGATACGGACAGACTCAATCTCAGAGGCGAGTTTCAGCATAAGCCTGACGTAGATTATCTGATGCGTATGCTCATGGGTAAGAAACTGACAGATAAAGCCAAGGATTTCCTGTTCTATCAGAGAAAGTTGCGCCCGGAATATATCTATTGGTGTAGAGTGGTGAGCACAGATTTCTCCATTGCTGGCTATCGCTTTGGTGGAAAGTTTTTTGATGGTCCTTCCCTGTTGATTCCCTATTATGACGTTCATGGCAATCTGCTGACGGTTCAGAGCAGATATCTGGGAGATAAGACAGAAGAAAAACCGCGGTTTAAGTTTGCACCAGGTAGCAAGCCGATGGTATATGGGATGCAGATCTTGCCGCAGGTGACAGAAAAAGAGCCATTGGTTATTACCGAGGGATGTACCGACTGCTGGAGCGCTATGTCTATGGGTTACAAGGCAATAGCCATCCCGAGTGCTACGCTTTGTAATGAAGAATGTCGCAATCTTTTAGCGGGAAGGAATCTTCACATGTGGCCTGATCAGGACAAGCCGGGCATCGGTCTTTATATGAAACTGAAGGAAATGTTCCCTCAGCTGGTGTACCATCAGTTGCCGGAAGGTTGCAAGGATTTGTCTGATTATTACCAGTCGTTTTACGTTCAGAAAATGTGAAAGTGAATGTGAATTTCAAATGTTTTTTTATTGTTGTTTTTAAGTTGTTGCGTGTTATGATAAAGTTGTTTTTAAATCGTTTACGTAGAGATCATGGCGCCATTGTTGGTCGCCTTAGTCAGGAAGTAGTTAATCGCCAGGGTATCGTTGCAGGCCATCAGTACATTTGTGATACGATGGAGCGCGAGGGTGGCTGTCTGGAGCCGGGTGAATATCACATCATGGTGGCTAAATGCAAATGCTTCGCCCGCCAGATGCTTTTCCTCGAACCGGTAAGGGATGATTCTTCTTCATCTTCCTCTCTGCCTCTCCCCGAAACCTGCAAGCTTTGCCGCATGGAGCGCAAGAGTCATGAGTTCGGGTGTTTGGAAGAGCTTCATGCCCTTCCTTGTCCCATGATGCAGCCGGGCAATGGTCCGTTCCGTCTGCGCCATGGTGGCATCCTCATCGGCGAGGCCCATGCTCCCGGCTTCGTACTCAAGAGTCAGGAACTCTTCCTCCAACTCTTCGACCGGGTGAAGAAGGCGATGGTCAGGGGCAGCGAGGTAGTGGTGGAAGTGGGGTAAGGGATACCTTGAATACCACCTTGAGACCCACCTTGAGTAACATCTTGAGTAACATCATCTCCTTCGATATAATTCACTTCAATATCATGGTGTTGAACTTTTGCATGTGGTTCAAGAACGGGCTGAAGGCCCAAAAGCTCCTAGCCCAGGGCATCGCCCTGGGTATAATGGCAAACAGCAAGGCGCCCTGTAAGGGCAAAAGCTTTATTATTACTAAGTATTTAAAGCTTTTGCCCTTACAGGGCGACAGGTTTGCGTCCGTATTTACCCAGGGCGATGCCCAGGGCTAGGAGCTTCTGCCCTTTCAGGGCGTGTGGGGCAAACTTGGGGAAGTTCTTTTTTTATTCCTCCTTCAGCTTACTTTGCTCAATCAAATGATCCAGTCGGAGGATTTCGGTATCCTTCTTTTCAAGTAAGGAGATATACTCATCTTCGAGATTCATCTGGTATTGCATATCTGGGTCAGATGCCATTGAAAGAAGCATTTTAATCATATACTCCATATCTGTATCTCCATCATAGGGGGTATAATCTATTTTCAAGAGGTGTTTGTCTTCCCTGCAAGTTCTTGCTTGGTCAAAAATGCTTAATACCTTCTTTTGACTCGAGTTTTGAGTCTTGCTGATTATTGGTAATTGGATAATAATGTTGCCGGGGGCAGGGCATGCAACTGGAGTTTCGAAATCTCCTATACGGTGGGCTAGGAGAAAAACCGAAATCGTTGGGAGAGATTCATCTCCAATACCATCCGAGTTTTTCTCTTCTATATAGCGCTGCCATGCCAGATGCTGGCGAGGTTCCAAGACGTCCGTGTCAACCCAAGTTTTATACAGCCTTATGTTTGTAAGCTCGTTGCTGTTCTCGTTATTCTTTATGCTGGCAACAAATCCCATCTTAAATATCGAAATGCTATTGCTTTTGATATTGCGGAATCCATCTTGGCATATCTTGATGCTGACGACTTCTCTTTGCAAAATCGCAGACAAGAACGTCTTGGTGATGCGCTCTTCTTTCATGATGCGCTTGAACACAGCATCATATAATGGATTGGCTATATAAACTTTCATATGCTCTTTAATTATCTTTAATCCTTATAATCTACCTTGATCACGATGACGCGTATCGCCTGGTCGCTGGTGTCATTTGCCACCTTGGCGATGTGCCAGTCTCTAGGGAAGAAGATGAAGAACTCGCCGGGGGTACTGTCGAAGAAACGGGCCTTCCGGCGGTCGTAGTCATAATGGATTACGTCGGGACGATACTTGCAGTTGGGGGTGCTGGAGTAGTGGTCGATGACGCCAAAACGCTCTGTGCCCTTTACTACATACTGAAAATCGATGTGCTTGTTATGACTCTCGCTGCGGCGCTTTTCCAGCGGCTCGTTCTTGCTGTCCTCTACACTTACCACGAGGTCGGAACCCGGAATCTTGTGCTTTCCCTTCGGAATGCTCAGCAAATCGGTCTTTGCCAGATAGTCGAAAAGCGCCTGCCATTGCTGCGGATTCTTCTGATACTGCAGATAGAAATCTGCGAGGTTTACGCTGGAATGTGGCTTCGCCTTGTCGAAACCATTGCGCCAGATGCCGCTCTCTGCCCAAGCTATAGCCTCTTTTATGAGTTCGGGCTTATCGCCGTAATACTGTGTGTAATAACCTCTCTTGCAGCCGCATTTCTGTGCTGAATTATGACAGCAGGTATGCGCACCGGCGACCATCGATGTACTGAATAAAAGGGCTATGCCCCAGATAATCTTCTTCATTTTGACTTATTAAATTGTAGCGTTAGTTAAATTTGAGGGCAAAAGTACAAAGAATATTCGAGAAAACAAACGGAAAATGGAGATTTCTTCGTATCTTTGCACACATATTTTGTAAGATTATGAAGAAACTGTATATTCTTTTGTGTGGGGCTACGGTGGCCCTGCTGATGGCGGCATGCCAGGGAGGAAAGACGGCTGCTGCTGATGCGGAGGCTGGCGATACCCTGGAGATGAAGTACGCCAAGTTGCTCACCATCGTGAAGCATGGCGATGGGGAAGAAACTTCCGATGCTGCAGAAGGTATTGATTATCAGTATGCTGAGGCTATCGTTGCCAACCCCTGGAAGGCGGGAACGATGCTGCATCGCTACATCCTGATTCCGAAGGGAGAGGAGGGGGATAAGACGGTGGCGATGCTTGCCAAAAGGCGCAGCACGGGAGCGAGATGCACTACCGATACCGTGCGCACACCGGTGGAGAGAAGTGCTGTTTTCATCGCTCCCCATTGCCAGCTGATGTACGAACTGGGCTGCCAGCAGGCCATCCGTGGTGTCTGCGACCTCGATTACATCAATATTCCGGATGTAAAGAAGAGGGCTGCTCTTTCTGGGAATACTGCTGCCGGAAAAACTTCTTCCGGAAATGTTTCTGCAGAGAATGCTGCTGCCGGAAATCCTATCGTGGATTGCGGTTCGAGCATGGCGCCCGATATCGAGCGCATCATCGCCCTGAAACCCGAAGCTATCCTCCTTTCGCCTTTCGAAAACAGCGGAGGATATGGCAAGCTTGATAAGCTGCACGTGCCTATCATCGAGGCTGCCGACTATATGGAGTCTTCGCCATTGGGCAGGGCGGAGTGGATGAAATTCTACGGCATGCTCTTTAAAAAAGACGGGAATGCACCGAAGACCGCTCTTGCTGCATCTTGCGAATCAAAGGCAGATTCGCTCTTTGCGAAGATAGAAAAGGAATATCTGAAGCTGAAAGCTGAGGCAGCCGGGTATCCGAAGGGCCTCTCCATCCTGACCGAAAGAAAGACGGGCAACGTATGGTATGTGCCTGGAGGTCAGAGTACTATCGGTATTCTGCTGAAGGATGCCAACGCCCGTTATATCTTCGAGGACGATCAGCACAGCGGAAGTCTGGCGATGAGTCCGGAGCAAATCTTGGCGAAGGGAAAGCAGGTGGATGTATGGGCGTTCAAGTATTTCGGTGGTGCCCCTTTGTCGCAGGCTCAACTGCTTCAGGAATATGACGGATACAAGGCTCTTGCTGCCTTCAACCGGGGTAATATCTATCAGGTAGATACCTCTACGGTACCTTATTTCGAACTTACGAGTTTCCATCCCGAACTGCTGCTCAGAGAGTTCATCATCCTGGCTCATGGCGAGCGGTTCGGCAAATTGAGATTCTATAAGAAATAGGGCTTTAATCAGAGATTTTACAAGAAATAGTTTTAGTGAATGAAAACCATCGTTTTAGGGGCAATCGCCATTATCATACTGTTTTTCGCCAATCTGGCATGGGGGAGTGTAAACATCCCATGGCAGGAAGTGGGGGCGATTATTTCGGGCTCTCAGACCGACGAAACCTACCGCTATATTCTGTTGGAATCGCGACTGCCGGCGGCGATTACCGCTTTGCTTTCGGGCGCAGCCCTCGCCACGAGCGGCTTGCTCCTGCAGACAGCCTTCCGCAACCCTCTGGCGGGTCCTGACGTGTTCGGTATCAGCAGCGGAGCCGGACTGGCGGTAGCCATCGTGATGCTTGCCTTTGGCGGCAATATAGCCCTGGATGATTTAGGGGTAGGTTTTCTGGGCGATGCCGGCAACTATGCCATCGGCGGTTTCCTGGCTATCCTCATCGCTGCCTTTATAGGGGCTATGGTGGTGATGGGCATCATCACCTTCTTTTCTGCCATTGTGCGCAGCCATACGGTACTGCTCATCATCGGACTGATGGTGGGCTATCTTGCCAGCAGCGCCATCTCATTGCTCAATTTCTTCAGCACGGCAGAGGGCGTGAAATCGTATATGGTTTGGGGCATGGGCAGCTTTGGCAATGTTTCGAGCCAGCAGGTGATGTTCTTCATCCCGTTGGCCCTCATTGCCCTGGCTGCGTCTCTGCTTCTTGTAAAACCGCTGAACGCCATGCTGTTAGGCGAACAGTATGCCGAGAATCTGGGCTTCAACATCAGGCGTCTGCGCATCGTTCTGCTCATCATCACCGGTCTTCTTACGGCAGTGGTTACCGCCTTCTGCGGTCCCATCGCCTTCATCGGTCTGGCAACGCCGCATATCGCCCGCCTCATCATCAGCACGGAGAATCATCGCCGACTGTTGCCCGTCACGATGCTGATGGGTGCATCCATTGCCCTTCTCTGCAATCTTTTCTGCACCCTTCCGTCGGATGGTGGCATCATTCCCCTGAATGCCGTCACCCCGCTGTTCGGCGCCCCCGTCATCATCTATGTTTTGGTGAAAAAGAAATGATAGAACATCTTAAAACTAAAGTTTTATGGCTTAGATTAAACCATCTAAGTCCTTAAATAAGGTGTTAGAAAAAGAAACAGCCAACTTTCAATTGGGATATTGAAGGTTGGCTGCTTTTTTATAGTTTTCTTCTGAACTGTCTAATCAGGTACTTGGGATTTCTTCTCATATCCCATAAGTCAACAAGGATAATTCTATCGTATTCTTCATCATACCGATAGATGATTTTCCAATTTTTCATGATGATGGCACTACGGTATGAACGTAAGAAACTCTTCAGAAGAGGTTCTTTTGGCGAAGAGTAAGGGTGAATAGCCAAGCGATTTCGAATGCTTTGGTATGCTTGGTTGAATCGCTTTACTGTGGTAACTCCAAATTCAAATAGAGCATAGGCTAACACTTTTTCTAGCTCCTGGTTAAATGGCTTAGATGGTTTTATATAAGCCATAATCCCTTTGCTTTAAGATGTTCTATCATATCCTCTTCGTCAATGAGACCATTTTGCTCTATGTCGGCTTCTATGGCCTCTATACGGGCTATGGCTTCTTCTTCGTTGATAGGTCCCCATCCTGCAGGTATTCTATCCCATTCAAAATCATCATCGAAGTTATCTTCGGCGATTTTTTTTCCAGGAAGTACAACTGTAGTATTTTCATGATAGGCCGGTGTTGGCTCTTCTGCAAAAGCAGCACCATGGTCTTCCTGTAAGTGATATTTCTTCTCTTTCATACCTTTTCTTTTTTATTTGTGGCAAAGATAATGCAAACGAGTGCAATGAAAGCTTGCTTTCAGATTGCCGAGTGCAGTTTATCTTATGCAAAGATATGAAGAATTATTTAAATATCCAAGAACATTTGAAAAAATATTATTTTCTCCGTCTATTTTTTTTGCCATGATGTTACAGAACCTTACTTATTTACGACATTAATCGGGTTGCCCTCGAGAAATGCCTTTACGTTGGCGGCTACCTGCTTGTTCAGGCGCTCGCGAGCCTCGTAGGTGGCCCAGGCAATATGAGGGGTGAGGTAAGCATTAGGCTCGCCGAAGAGCGGATTCTCCTTTGATGGCGGCTCCTGAGCCATCACGTCGGCACAGTAGGCACCCAGACTGTCTTCGTGGAGGGCGGCAGCTACGGCCTCCTCATCTACCAGCGGACCGCGACCCGTATTTACCAGGATGGCGGTATCCTTCATCTTCTCCAGACTCTCCTTATTGATGAAATGATAGGTGTCATCAGAAAGCGGACAATGGAGCGAGAGAATATCGCTCGTGGCAAGCAAACCCTCCTTGCTCACCTTCTGGATCCACTCAGGCAGATTGCTCGAATTCTTGCTGGTGCAGGCACAGATGTTCATGCCAAACTGGCGGGCGATGTTGGCAACCTTCATGCCGATATTGCCCAATCCCATGATACCCAGGGTCTTGCCGGCAAGCTCCATCAGTGGGGTATCCCAATAACAGAAATCCTTATTGTAAGCCCAGCGCTCGTTGCGGTTCTCCTGGGTATAATGCTCTACGCGGTTGGTTACGGCAAGGATGAGGGCGAAGGTCATCTGCGCCACGCTGTCGGTGCTGTAGGCAGGAATATTGGTTACGATGATGCCCTGTTTCCTGGCAGCCTCGATGTCTACCACGTTGAAACCGGTAGCCTGGATACCGATGTATTTCAGTTTAGGAAGCTGCGCCAGCATCTCTGCATCTATCTGCACCTTGTTCAGAAGGATGATGTCGGCATCCTTGGCACGTTCCACTTTCTCTGCATCTGATGTGCGAGGATAAACTACCACCTCGCCCAGTTTCTCCAGAAGATGATAATCCAAATCTCCCGGGTTTGCGGCATAGCCGTCTAGAATAACAATCTTCATAAATTTTTCCCGTTTTCTGTTGTTATAAAATTCAAGCCCCATCTGTCCTGACAAATCTGAGTCTGAGTTTATTTTAATGGGAAAAGCCTTCCCCCTGAGAAAGAGAAAGGCTTTTCCGTATGTATGGTTTATTCGTTCATCAAGTAGTTCTTGAATGATGCGAAATCCTTGGTCATCTGGATGCTCTTCTTCTCACCCTTCATGAATTCTGCAAGGCGTGCAGGAATCTCAATGTCGCTGTCAAGGATGCTGTCTACCTTCTCTTTGAACTTGGCTGGATGAGCAGTCTCGAGGAACACGCCAACCTCACCTGGCTTCAACTGCTCCTTCAGGGCGCGATAGCCGCAAGCTCCGTGAGGGTCAAGCACATACTTGGTTTCATTGTAGCACTGCTTCATGGTTTCTGCAATCTGCTCGTCCTTGTATGTAGCACCACCGATGTAGGCAGCGATGGCATCATGATCGCCCTTGTAGAGGTCGTAGATGCGGGCAAAGTTTGATGGGTCGCCTACGTCCATGGCATTGGCAATGGTCTGCTTGCTAGGCTGTGGATTGTACTTGCCTGTCTGCAGATACTCGTAGAAGATATCGTTGGCGTTGTTGGCTGCGATGAAGCGGTGGATAGGCAATCCCATCTCATGACCGAAGAGTCCGGCTGTGATGTTGCCGAAGTTGCCGCTAGGTACGCAGATAACCAGCTTGTCGGCGAGACCCTTCTCCTTCATGCGGGCATAGGCATTGAAATAATAGAATGCCTGAGGCAGGAAGCGGGCTACGTTGATAGAGTTGGCTGAGGTGAGCTTCATGTGCTTGTTGAGCTCCTCGTCCATGAACGCAGATTTCACCAGTGCCTGGCAGTCGTCGAACACGCCATCTACCTCGAGGGCTGTGATGTTCTGGCCGAGGGTAGTGAACTGGCTCTCCTGAATCTTGCTCACCTTGCCCTTAGGATAGAGCACGTAGACGTGGATGCCGTCAACGCCGAGGAAACCGTTGGCAACAGCCGAACCGGTATCGCCCGATGTAGCTACGAGCACATTCACCTCTTCCTTGCCCTCCTGACGTACGAAGTACTGCAGGAGACGGGCCATGAAGCGCGCACCCACATCCTTGAAGGCGAGGGTAGGACCATGGAACAGCTCGAGAGAGTAGATGTTTGGCTCTACCTCGACTACAGGGCAGTCGAATGCCAGGGTATCGTATACTATCTTCTTCAATGACTCGGCATCAACGTCCTCGCCAAAGAAGGCATCAGCTACCTTGTAGGCAATCTCCTGGAAGGAGAGTTTCTCGATGTTGTCGAAGAAATCCTGTGGCAACTTCTTGATGATTTCTGGCATATAGAGGCCACGGTCTTCTGCCAGACCTTTAACTACCGCCTTGTGAAGGTCGGCGATGGGTGCTTTCTTATTTGTTGAATAATATTTCATTGTAATTCTAGTTTAAAATTTATAGTTTATAGTTTATAGGGTAATCTTGTATTAAGCAGACTTGCTATAAACTATAAACTGTTAACTATTAACTTAGTTGATTCCCATAAATGTGTTCATGAATTCCTGCAGCTGCAGCATGCCGTAACCGCCACTCACGCAGCTTACCTCATCATACTTCTCTACGTTATCCGGCTCAATGCCAGGGTAATAGATGATGAAAGGCACAGGCTCCTTTACGTGGGTACGGATCTCTACCGGAGTAGGATGGTCGGGGAGAACAGCGATGCATACCGGCTCGTCCCAGGTGCTTACCTCATCGAAGATAGGCTTGATGAGTCGCTGGTCGAGGTTCTCGATGGTCTTCAGCTTCAGCTCCAGATCGCCATCATGACCTGCCTCATCGCTTGCCTCTACGTGAACATAAACGAAGTCGTCGCCATCCTTCAATGCCTGGATAGCTGCGGCTGCCTTGCCCTCGTAGTTGGTATTGGCAAGACCGGTAGCGCCCTCAACGATGATGTTGCGCAGACCGGCGTAATGGCCGATGCCTCGGATCAGGTCTACGGCAGAAATCACAGAACCCTTCTTGATCTGTGGATACATCTGGGAGAGGGTGAGCATGTGCGGACGGTAACCGCCGCCCCAAGGCCAGATAAGATTGGCCATTCGTTCGCCACGCTCCTTGCGCGCCACATTGAAAGGATGGTTCTCCAGGAGTTCCTGACTCTCGAGAATCAGCTGGTTCAGAAGGTCGGCTGTATCACGACGGCTGATGTGACCCTCATCGCCTCCAATCTCCGGCAAGATAGGTTTCACCATCAGCTTATGCCATTCCTCGTTGGGATGATCATGAGGTGGGGCACAGTCGATATGCTTGTTTCCGTGCTTCACCACCAGAAGATGGCGATACTGGATGCCGGTAACAAACTTGACGTCAGGATATTTCTTGCCGAGGGTATCGTTGAGATACTTGATAAGCACATCCGCATCTTCCGTTTCCAGGTTACCACCGTTGTGGGTGATAATCTTGCCGTCCTGCACATTGATGATGTTGCAGCGCAGGGCAAGGTCGGTAGGCTCCAGTTCATAGCCGATGCTGGCAGCCTCGAGCGGTCCGCGTCCTTCGTAAACCTCGTTCTGGTCATAGCCCATGATAGAGCTGTTGGCTACCTCAGAACCCGGATGGAATCCATCTGGCACGGTAACGAGTCTTCCTGTCTTGCCCTTCCTGGCAAGCATATCCATATAGGGTTTGTTGGCGTATTGCAGGAGTGTCTTTCCACCCAGTCTTTCTACCGGGTGGTCAGCCATTCCGTCGCCAAGAATGATAATATGTTTCATCTCTTTTTAATGTTAAGTGTTAAGTGTTAAGTGTTAAATGAAAAGCAAGTCTGCTTTTGTCCGTAGGCTAACTTAACATTCAACATTCAACATTCAACATTAAGGATTAAATGTTAGCGATACTCATGATGTTGGCGAATACACCGGCAGCAGTTACGCTGGCTCCGGCACCATAGCCCTGAATCATCATAGGGTATTCCTTATAGCGCTCGGTGGTGAGCAGCACGATGTTGTTGGAACCTTCCAGATTGTAGAACGGATGCTCAGGACCGACAGCCTGCAAACCTACGCTTGTCTTGCCGCCATCCAGGGTAGCAACGAAGCGCCAGCGTTTGTGCTCTACATCGAGCGCCTTGCGCTTAGCCTCGAAATCGGCATCGAGCTCAGGAAGTTTCTTCCAGAAGTTGTCGAGCGAACCCTTGAAGTATTTGTCTGGCACGAAGAGGTTCTTCTCTACATCTTCCTGCTCTACGCGGTAACCTGCCTCGCGGGAGAGAATCACCAGCTTGCGAATCACGTCCATACCGCTCAGGTCGATACGTGGATCTGGCTCGCTGTAGCCCTTCTCCTTAGCCAGTCTCACGGTCTCAGAGAATGGAACGACACTGGAGATGGCGTTGAAGATAAAGTTGAGCGTACCTGAGAGAACTGCCTCAATCTTAAGGATTTTATCTCCGGAGTTACGGAGGTCGTTGATGGTTCCGATGATAGGAAGACCGGCACCTACGTTGGTCTCGAAACGGAATACTACGCCACGCTGGATGGCTGTCTTTTTCAGTTTCTCGTAGTTCTCATATTCGCTTGATGCAGCAATCTTGTTGGCTGCGATAATGCTTACGTTGTGCTCCAGCAGACTCTGGTAGAGAGCGGCCACATCCTTGCTGGCTGTACAGTCTACAAACACGCTGTTGAAGATGTTCATCGCCAGGATGGTATCGCGCAGAACCTCTGGAGTGCTTGGGTCTGATTTCTTCAGTTCCTCGTTGTAGTTCTCGAGATCAATACCATCGCGGTTGAAGATGGCGTTCTTGGAAGAAGCGATACCCACCACGTTGAGCTTCAGCTTGCTGCGCTCCATGAGGTCGGCATACTGGTTCTTGATCTGCTCGATGAGCTTTCCGCCCACGGTACCCACACCGCAGATGAAGAGGTTCAGCACCTTGTATTCAGAAAGGAAGAAACTGTCGTGGAGCACGTTGAGTGACTTTCTCAGATAATCGCTCTTCACTACGAACGAGATGTTGGTCTCTGAAGCACCCTGTGCACAGGCGATGACGGAAATACCGCTACGGCCGAGGGTTCCGAAGAGCTTACCGGCGATACCGGCAGCATGCTTCATGTTTTCACCCACGATGGCGATAGTAGCCAAGCCCTTCTCTGCGTGCATTGGGTACATGGCACCATCGGCAATCTCGTTGTGGAACTCATTGTTCAATACCTTTACAGCCTCTTCTACATCCTGCTCGCGCACACCGATAGAGGTAGAGTTCTCAGATGATGCCTGTGACACCATGAACACAGAGATGCCCTCGTTGGCAAGAGCGGTGAAGATACGGCGGTTTACACCAATCACACCGACCATGGAAAGACCGGTTACGGTGATGAGCGCTGTACCATTGATGGAAGAGATACCCTTGATAGGCTTCTGGTCGCCATCTATCTTGTTCTTGATGATGGTGCCCGGAGCATCTGGGTTGAAGGTGTTCTTAACCTTGATAGGAATATTCTTGACACAAACCGGGTAGATGGTTGGAGGGTAGATGACCTTTGCACCAAAGTTGCAAAGCTCCATCGCCTCAACGTAACTCAGTTCGTTGATGGTATAAGCTGATTTGATGACACGTGGGTCGGCGGTCATGAAACCGTCTACATCAGTCCAGATTTCGAGCACTTCTGCATCGAGGGCAGCTGCTATGATGGCTGCTGTGTAGTCGCTACCGCCACGGCCAAGGTTGGTGGTGCGGTCTGTGTTCTTGTCACGACTGATAAAACCCGGAACGAGAGATATGCGTGGAATTTCTGCAAAGGCTTCTTTTACCAGTTTGTTGGTCAGCTCGCTGTCGAGTACATGCTTGCCCTTGCCGTTCTTGCGCTCAGTCTTGATGAAGTTGCGGGAGTCGAACCATTTGGCTCCACGAATCAATGTGGCAACAATCTTGGAACTGAGTCTTTCACCATAACTCACGATGGCATCCTGCGTTTTCTCGCTGAGGTCGTGGATGAGGTACACACCAAAATAGATGCTCTTCAACTGCTCGAAGAGGGCATCAACCGATTTGAATAAGTTTTCTCTGTCTGTTGTGTCGGTGATGATGGTATCTATCATCTTGTGGTGGCGATCAACCATGGCTTCGAATTCTACTTTCCACTGTTCATCACCCTTGAGGGCAAGTTGAGAGGTTTGCAAGAGTTTGTCCGTGATACCGCCAAGCGCGCTCACGACAACCACTACACTCTGTTTCTTTGCCTCGTTTTCAACGATACGTTTCAAGCTGAGGATGCTTTTTACGGAACCAACCGATGTTCCGCCGAATTTTAATACTTTCATATGTTCTTGAATTTTACGTTGGTAATGTAATGCCTCCCCCGAAACGACCGGGGCCGAAGCAGAACTTGAGGGCAAAAGTACGAATAATATATCAAACTGCCAAGGATTTTAACAAAAAAGTAGCATATTGTAGATAAAAAAGCTATTTCAGTAGATAATTATAGGCTCTTCCTCTCCCTTATACCTTATTATATATATAAAAAACGTTGAAATGTTTGGGTGTTTCGGATTATTTGCTTAATTTTGCGCTTGCAATTCAATGCATAAAAGACATAAGCATAACAAACATAAGAAGGAACGAATGAAATATCTTTTATTCTCAGATATCCACGGCTGTTTGCCAGCCCTGGAAAAGGTCCTCGATTTCTTCGAGGCTGAACATTGTGACATGATGTGCATCATGGGGGATATCATCAACTACGGTCCCCGCAACCGCATTCCGGAAGGAATCGATCCTAAGGGTATCGTAGAAAGACTGAATGCGCTGGCAGACAAGATTATCGCCGTGCGTGGCAACTGCGATGCGGAAGTAGACCAGATGCTCCTCGATTTCCCTATCATGGAGACCTATGCCTTGCTGGTAGACAGAGGCAAGCGCTATCTTCTGACTCATGGACATGTATACAATAAGGAAAACATGCCGAAGGGTCCTTACGAGGCTATGATCTATGGACACTCCCATCTCTGGGAACTCTCTCATAACGAGAAGGGGCAGGCCATCGTAAATACCGGCAGCATCACCTTCCCGAAGGGTGGCAATCCGCCAACCTTTGCAACATTGGAAGATGGTAAGTTCACCATGTATCAACTGGATACGCTCGAAGTGCTGGCTACAATGGAAGCATGAAAAAGTGAAAGTGAAAAGTGAATTGTGAATGTAATGCGAAATCCGTAATATGGAATCGGTCACTTGTCACTCGTCACTTTTATAAAACTAATCATAAAGTTCAAAGCTCAAAGTATAAAGTATAATGATTCAAGAATACCAGATAAGAATTCTGCCCGAACAGGCAGCCAGCGAGGAAGGCATCAAGCGTTATCTCGCCAAAGAAAAGGGATTGGATGTAAGAACGCTCAACCAGGTGAGGGTTTTGAAGAGAAGCATCGATGCCCGTCAGCGCACCATCTTCGTCAATCTGAAGGTGCGTGCTTATATCAACGAATTTCCGCAGGACGACCAGTATGTCCATACCGAATATCCGGATGTGAGCAACAGACCTCGTGTTATCGTTGTGGGTGAGGGACCTGGCGGCCTCTTTGCTTCCCTGCGCCTGATAGAACTGGGATACCGTCCTATCGTGCTGGAGCGAGGCAAGGATGTGCGCGAACGCAAGAAGGACCTCTCTAACATTACCAAGACTCAGAAGGTAGATGGTGAGAGCAACTACTGTTTCGGTGAAGGTGGAGCCGGTGCTTATAGTGACGGCAAACTCTATACACGAAGCAAGAAAAGGGGAAGTGTAGACAAGATTCTGAACGTATTCTGCCAGCATGGTGCCAATACCAATATCCTGGCAGATGCCCATCCGCATATCGGTACCGACAAGTTGCCACGCGTTATTGAAAACATGCGCAACACCATCATCAAGTGTGGCGGCGAAGTGCATTTCCAGACCAAGATGATTCGTCTGATCCTTGAGAGTGAAGGTAAGCTGACGGCACCTGATGCCGCAGCTGGCGATAGGGTGATAGGCGTAGAAGCCGTGAATCTGGCTACGGGTGCTGAGGAAACTTATCGCGGACCGGTTATCTTGGCAACAGGTCATAGTGCCCGCGATGTATACCGTTATCTCGCTTCGGCAAAGATAGATATCGAGGCAAAAGGCATCGCCGTAGGTGTGCGTCTGGAACATCCTTCCCAGCTCATCGACCAGATTCAGTATCACAATAAGAGTGGTAGAGGAAAATATCTGCCTGCTGCCGAATATAGCTTCGTTACTCAGGTAGATGGCAGAGGTGTCTATAGCTTCTGTATGTGTCCGGGCGGTTTTGTGATTCCGGCTGCTACAGGACCGGAACAGCTCGTGGTGAATGGTATGAGTCCGAGCAACCGCGGTACTGCCTGGAGCAACTCGGGCATGGTGGTGGAAACTCATCCCGAAGATGTGGCGCAGTTTGTGAAGGAACATCAGTCTGTCATCGAACAGCAGGAAATGAAGGCGCAGGAGAATTCCTCACTCTTCACTCCTCACTCTTCACTCCAAATGATGTACTTCCAGGAAATCGTGGAAAAACAATGCTGGCAGCAGGGCAACATGAAGCAGACTGCACCGGCACAGCGCATGGCTGACTTCGTGAACAATCGATTGAGTTATGATCTGCCAAAGAGCAGCTATGCTCCAGGCTTGATTTCGAGTCCGTTGCATTTCTGGATGCCGTCTTTCGTGAGCAAGCGACTGCAGGAAGGCTTCAAGACCTTCGGCAAGAATGCCCATGGTTTCCTGACCAACGAGGCTACACTGATAGCGATGGAGACGAGAACCTCATCGCCTGTCCGCATCGTCCGTGACCGCGAAACCCTGCAGCATGTTCGCATCCAGGGACTCTTCCCATGTGGCGAAGGTGCTGGCTATGCAGGCGGAATCGTATCGGCTGGTGTAGACGGAGAAAGATGTGCAGAGATGTGTGCTGAGTATTTGAAACAACAATAAACGAATGCCTGGAATGATGAAATACAGAAAAACGGGAAAGTTTAAGCTGGGCTTCTTGACTTTACTCCTGAGTGTGCTCTTCGTGGCGTGTGGCTCGGGAGCGTCAGATGCTGACAGGCAAATCAAGAGCAAGACTGATTTGAAGGGGGCTGTGATTGGTGTGCAGCTCGGTACCACTAGCGACGGACTAGCTACGGATCTGGAAAAGGAAGGTGGCGGTACCAAGGTAGAACGGTACAACAAGGGAGCCGATGCCATCCAGGCACTCCTGCAGGGTAAGATAGACTGCATGGTGACCGATGAGGCGCCAGCCAAGGCATTCCAACGGGTGAACCCATCGCTCCGTATCCTGCCCGAAACCTTCGATGCGTCCTCTTTCGCCATCTGCGTGGCTAAGGATCATGCTGAGTTGCAGCAGTCCATCAATCATGCCATCCGCATTCTGAAAGAGAATGGCGTCATCGATTCCATCGTTAACCGCCATCTGGAACGGGGCATTGCCGTGGCTTATACGCCAAAGACTTCGGACGTGAAGAAGATGGGACCGGAAGCGCTGCAGAAACTCGGCTTGAAGACGAGTCTCCGTTTTGCCACCAACGCTACCTTCGAGCCTTTCGAATATTACCAGAATGGCAAGATTGTGGGCATCGACGTGGATGTGGCGAATGCCATCGGCGATGTGATGGGCGTGGATGTCGAGATTCTTGATATGGAGTTTGATGCCATCATCACCTCTGTACAGGCTGGTAAGGCGGATGCGGGTATTGCCGGCATCACGGTTACTCCTGAACGGAAGAAGAATATCGGATTTACGGATTCCTATGCCGATGTGCGACAGGTAATCATGGTGAATTCCAATGAAGTGAAAGCAGCTGGTAACCAGCCGGGAGTGATAGATAAGTTTAAATCCTGCTTCATAGATGACAACCGCTACCAGTATCTGTTGCAGGGTTTGGGCAATACGCTCATCATCACCTTCTTCGCCATCATCCTTTCCGTGATACTCGGAACGCTGATAGCTATTGTCAGAGCACGTCATGAACGTAAGGGCGACTGGAAGATTCCGAACATGCTCTGCCAGCTGTACCTTACCATCATGCGAGGCACGCCAACCATGGTGCAGTTGCTCATCATCTATTATGTGGTGTTTGCATCGGCAGATGTCAATAAGATACTGGTGGCTGTCATCGCCTTCGGCTTGAACTCGGCAGCTTATATTGCCGAGGTAATCCGCTCGGGCATCATGTCTGTGGATAATGGTCAGATGGAGGCGGGCAGAAGTCTCGGTCTTTCGTATGGCAAGACGATGCGTCTCATCATCCTTCCGCAAGCCTTCAAGAATGTGCTTCCGGCTATGGGTAACGAGCTTATCACTCTGCTCAAGGAAACCTCTATCAGCGGTTATATCGGACTGGTAGACTTGACCAAGGGTTCCGACATCATCCGAAGCATTACTTACGAAGCGATGATGCCGTTGGGCGTAGTAGCCTGTCTCTATCTCGTTCTTGTTCTCGGACTGAACGCAGGAGTGAGAAGGCTGGAGAAGAGACTGAGAAAGAGCGAAAGGAAATGAGGGATCCTGAAAGGGCAAAAGCTTTAAAACAATGGATATAATGAACGAAATAATCAAGATAGAAGGACTTCGTAAACGCTTCGGCGACAACGAGGTGCTGAAAGGCATTACAACCTCGGTGAGGAAAGGTGAGGTGGTTGCCATCATCGGTCCGTCGGGTTGTGGCAAGAGTACCTTCCTGCGTTCCATCAATCTTCTGGAAGAACCTACCGAGGGTAAAATCTTTATTGATGATATGGATATCACATCAAGCGATGTTGATATCAACCGAATGCGCCAGAGGGTGGGTATGGTATTCCAGCAGTTCAATCTCTTCCCTAATATGACCATACGCCGCAACATCATGCTGGCTCCGGTAGAATTGGGTAAGATGACAAGGGAAGAGGCTGATGAGAAAGCAACGGAACTCCTGACCCGTATCGGATTGCTGGATAAGGCCGACAGTTATCCCGACAGTCTGTCGGGCGGACAGAAACAGCGCGTAGCTATCGCCCGTGCCTTAGCGATGAATCCTGAGGTAATCCTCTTTGATGAGCCGACTTCGGCTCTCGATCCGGAAATGGTGGGAGAGGTGCTGCAGCTGATGAAGGATGTTGCTGCCGAGGGAATGACGATGGTGGTGGTGACCCACGAGATGGGATTTGCAAGAGAAGTGGCCAACCGTGTTCTCTTCTTCAGTGACGGCTATATCACGGAAGACGGAAGTCCTGAGCAAATATTCAACCATCCGAAATCGCCAAGACTACAGGAGTTTCTGGGAAAAGTTTTGTAATAGTTGATAGTTAACAGTTACTTGATGACAATAAAAAAAGATGCATTACTGGTATATTCAGCAATGCATCTTTTTTATTTGATGGTCTACAGCCTGTAAACTATTAACTATTAACAGTTTTCTTCTCAATAATCTCTTCAGCACGTTTCAGAGCCTTGCTGATGTGATCTGTGATATTATCCTTGCCAAGAATATTGTAGAAACCAGCCTTTTCCAACTGGGCGTTTACCTTCTCGCAAACACCGGAGAGTACAACCTGAATGTCCTCCTTCTGACTCATCTCGCAGAGGTTGGTGAGGTTGTGGATACCGGTTGAATCAACAAATGGAACCTTGCGCATACGGATGACACGTACCAGTGGACGGTCACCGAAAGCTGCCATCACTTCCTCAAACTTGTTACCAGCTCCGAAGAAGAAAGGACCATTGATTTCGTATACCTCTACGCCCTTCGGAATCGTATAGTGCTCCAGGTTGGTAGAGAGGAAGTCAAACTCCTTGTTCAAGTCAATCTCATCATCGGTAATAGCTGTCACGTCGGTGGTTTCGCTCATTCGCTTCATGAAGAGCAGACAGGCGATAATCAGACCCACCTCAATGGCTACTGTCAAATCGAAGATGATGGTGAGGAAGAAGGTAATCAGAAGTACGGTTACATCGCTCTTCGGATTCTTCATCAATGCCAGGAAACTTCTCCATCCGCTCATTCCGTAAGATACAACTACCAATACACCGGCAAGACAAGCCATTGGTATGTACTGGGCAAGAGGCATCAGAAAGAGGAAGATGAGTAGCAGAACTATGGCGTGGATGATACCTGCAATAGGAGTCTTACCGCCATTATTTATATTGGTCATTGTGCGGGCAATGGCACCTGTTGCAGGAATACCGCCAAAGAGGGGAGAGGCGATATTGGCCAAACCCTGAGCTACCAACTCGGTGTTACTGTCGTGATGATCGCTGATTACACCATCGGCAACAGTTGCTGAAAGCAAACTCTCAATGGCTCCCAGGATGGCGATGGTAATAGCTGGTGATACAAGACTCTTGATGGTCTCCCAATTCATGACTGGTACCTGAGCTGCAGGCAGTTCGTTGCTGATAGAAAAGCGGTCGCCGATGGTCTCGATACTCTCAACGCCGGCAAACTGCTTGAGCAGTAAGGCTACAACGGTCATCAGGATGATGGCAATAAGAGAGCCCGGAATCTTCTTGCTGAACTTAGGGGTGATGGCTATAACCACTACGCTTACTATTCCGATAAGGGCACACCAAGGATCTATGGTGTCAAAGCTTTGGAAGTAGACGCCCCATTTCTCCAGAAAATCAGATGGGTTCGAAGTCAACGTCAATCCAAAGAGATCCTTGATTTGAGTGGTGAAGATGGTTACGGCGATACCACTGGTAAATCCCACAACGATAGGGTAAGGGATGTACTTGATGATGGTTCCAAGACGGAGAAGTCCGAAGAGAACCAGGAACAGACCAGCCATCAGTGTCGCTATCGTCAAACCTTCCATACCATATTTCTGGATAATGCCATAGATGATAACGATGAATGCTCCCGTAGGACCACCAATCTGCACTTTGCTTCCACCGAAGATGGAGATGATGAGACCTGCTACAATGGCGGTGATGATACCCTTTTCAGGGGTCACGCCAGAAGCGATACCGAATGCGATGGCCAGAGGCAGGGCTACGATACCAACGATGATACCTGCCATGAGGTCAGACATGAATGTTTTCTTGTTGTATGTCTTTAAACAGGAAAACAAACTCGACTTAATTGCTAATGCCTTCATTTGAAAGTTTTAAAATATATGTAATTAATCTTGTTATCCGTTAAAACGTGTGCAAAGGTACTATATTTTTTTTAATTGGCAAAATGTTTTTCTGAGTTTCTCCCTTTTCTTCGATAATATTCTTTTCGTATAGTAATATTCTTCTTTGATAGATATATTCTCCGGATAATACTTTTCTAGTTGAATCCTGATTTCTTTTCGGTCTTGGAATATGAGTACAATATTATTAATGCGCTTGCGGGTGTGCGCCCGCACATGCAGGCAGGCGTATGCATGTATAAAATAAAGTGTAGTGGTAAGAAAAACTCTATGAAGTCTTTATAAGTGTTAAAAATGCACCGAAATCTCAACTTTTTTGCGAAAAGATTTGGTGGAATGAAAAATAGTTAGTACTTT
>ERZ860023.65-NODE-65-length-64742-cov-5.114706_pt1 | contig 64742 bp, 58 predicted proteins | sample MGYA00509983_ERZ860023 | MGnify/ENA primary metagenome ERZ860023 (study PRJEB30046, sample SAMN00715180) | human gut metagenome | study: EMG produced TPA metagenomics assembly of the A metagenome-wide association study of gut microbiota in type 2...
AACTGCCAAACATATCATCTGATTTTTCTTACACTTTTTTGAAACTTGTTTGTAATACGCTGATTTACAACAATACAGAACAAAGACTTTTTGAAAACAACAGAACAGGAAGGAAATGGAACACACATAATTACATTGCGGGCGCGCATGTATGCGCACGTAAAAGAGTAGACAAGAAGGTTCCTAACAGCACTAGGCAGACTTAGCGCCTCCACCTATTTCTCGCCAGCCTTGTTTTTAAACTACCAAATAAATAGAAACTACATTTCACGTACAGAAGGCAACTAATCGTCTATATCACAACTGCTTAACATTTAAAATAACATTACATATTTCGAGTTAGTTACATACGTACGTGTAAACCGATGCGTATATATGTGTAGCCCGATGGCACCGTATGTATAGTCCGATACGTACGTATGTATAACCAGATGCGTACGTATGTATAACCAGATGCGTACGTACACATTTTAAATCACGATGCATGTTGCAGAAAGACCTTGATATTTTAAAAAAACATCAAAGTCTTTTTCAAAAACATCAAAGTCTTTTTAGAAAAGCTCGGCATGTTTTTTATGTAAGAGCAGATTACACCTCTCCCCACCAAGTCGGTCATTACTTCTTTCCCGTTCATCCTTACATTTTTATCAAAACATGCGGATAATCAGCCGGTTAATAATGAAAGGACCTCCCCTCATCCTCCCTTCAGCCGTGCTTCCCAAGTCCCTTCACAATCTGCCTTCAGCCTTTGTCTGTCGGAAGAAGTTTTACGAATGAAAGGAGGCTGAAAGAGTGAGAACAAGACATCCATTCATTAGCGGAGCCTCATCAACAGGGCGTTTTAACGAATAATGAAAGGAGAAAGGAAGGTACGAAACGAAGCAATCCGCATAAGAATTGAAGCAGTGCCAAGAGTGGTTAGCAATAACACACTGTCTGAAGATAAGAGTTTTATTGAAATGGGAGTGTATCAAAACTAAACCGGCCTATCCAATCTCAGCTGTAGGGACAGGGGTTGCCTGCCCGAAGACACAAAGTAAACTGTTTTCGGACGAGCAAACCTCGTCCCTACAAACTAAACGACAGCATTATCCACGTTTTGACACACTCCCAAAGAAAATATCAAAAGGCAATTACCCAGCCATACAACTTACCAGTCTAACTGCGACTAACCTGCAATCCTTTGTCAGACAATGTCATATCAACAAAACGAGCACAACTGTTAGGCGGATTTTGAGTCAATATTGCTCTGATTTTAACGGCAGCTTCGGGGTCTTTGGCTACCATATAAAGATAACCTCCTCCACCTGCTCCAGGCAACTTATAACCTAAACAGTAATCATCAATCTTACGAATGATAGCCTCAACCGACGCAGGATTAGTTCCCGAATCAAGAGCCTGATTCTGCTTCCAGCTTTTACCCACCAAACGCCCCATTTCATCGAAGTTTCCACGTTGGATAGCTTCATATAAATCAAATGCATGACTCTTCATGCTTCCCAACAGTGCAAGATGTTCTGTAGAGTTAAGGAACATACTACGTACAATCTCAGCCAAAATTCCCTTAGCAGTGCGAGTGATACCGGTATAATACAACAGATGACACTTCTGATATTCACTACCCGTAAACAAATAATCAGGCAACCAACGAACCAACGGACTTTGCTCCATACCGGCATGAGTTTGAAGAAGCTTAACACCACGAAGGACACCTCCATATTGGTCTTGCCAACCACCTCCCGTAGTAAGCAATTGTTCCAAAATCAGAGTACGGTTGCATATTTCATTCTTATCCCACTTCAAGCCACAGAAATCGGATACCGCGCCAAGCACCGTAGAAGCTAAAATAGAACTAGTACCCAAACCGGAACCTGCAGGAATAGCCGACAATAACGTGATTTCAATACCTGAGCCAAACGCCTTGAGCTGCTCCTCCAATGTAACATAAACATCTGCCGAGAATTCCGGCTGGAAACCGGCCAGCACCAAAGCCGCTTTAGGAATAGAAAAAGGAGAACCAACTTGCATAAAGTCACTCAGTTCTTCATAGGTAGTAACAGTTTCTATTGCTCCCAAGTCTATAGAACGTAAAATAATCTTATATTCTTTACAAGGCTTTACATAAACCTGCAAAGGAGGCTGTCCATTCAGTTCAATAGCAATATTCACTACATTTCCGCCTTCATTCAAACAATAAGGAGGAGTATCTGTCCATCCGCCTGCCAAATCAATACGAACCGGACTCCTTCCCCATACTATCTGATCGGAATAAACCGATAAATGAGGCTGCTGTTTTTTTGCCAATGCAGCTGCCGTCAAACCTTCACGCATCAACCCAAAGGCCCTTCTTTCATACTCCGTATAGGTTTTACCACTGAACTGCTGCACCCTGGCCCGAAACATATTGTCGCTTATCCGGGTCATCAATGGCGCAGAAAGCGGCAATGCATCCGGCAATTCCAAATGATGAATGGCAAATTCATGAGCAGCATCATCCAAATTCAACTGATAAAAAACACTACGTTCATAATTACGAGCCAACACAGGCCAGTTCATAACCCGAAAGGAATCACGCTGGGCAGCCAAACGACGAAGATTGGCATAAGCGGAAATCTCATCGGCCGACAACCGGCGAGAACGTTTCCATATTTCCTTACCTTCCTGAAGTTCGGGTTCGGAAATCATCCAACGCATTACCAGCCCCAGCTCTTCTATTGTAGAGCAAACAGGAAACAAACGGGCAGCCTGCAAATCGTGAGCACCGTCTATCTCTTCAACTGCTACTTTGCGACAAGAAAGCCATTCACGCACCGAAATTCCCTGATAAATAGTCCTTTCCTCTGTCAATGCTCCTTTAAAGGTATCATTAAATCCATAGGGGCGAGCTACGTACTCAGCCTCTCCCAAAGGTACCACATCAATACATACCCCCGACGGCACATTGAGTTTCCAGTCATTAGTCGGAACCCCTGTTATAATTGTCTGTCGATGGATGTTCCACTCCTTGCCCACACAGCTGTTTTCTATCCAGATTTCAGAATTGTCAGCAGTAAGACGATATGCGACATCAGCATTCTGCACAAACATAGCCGGATGAGGTTTCACCTTACGATGCATGATTTCACGCTGGTCGTTCACCAAATTCTGAACAGCCAACGTGGAAGAGATTAATTCCCTGCTTGTTCCATAATGATAAAACTCACCTCCGGGCAACGGCAGGATAGCCACACTCAACCCATTCAATTCTTCATCTGCAATACGCGGATGTTCACCCAAGGTCAGTCCGAACTCGGAATACATATCGTAATATGAGAGTTCACCTCCTTTTTTAGAACGTTTTATCAACAAATCAACAGCCCGATCACTCAGCAACCAAATACCGATATCCATCAGGAACAAGTGAGTTTGCATCAGTTTTCCCAACTCCTCGACCGAAGGTTTCTGAAGCATAAAGTCCAATTTATCGGGATTGCTACGCGAAGAAACAAACACCCCGTGATTCTTTGCCAAATTGGGGTCCACCCAAAGCCCATAGCACACAACATCAACATCAGGAATATCCTGAAGAGGTTGACCCGCACGTATATACACATCTCCGCTGGCTATCAATGTACGCAGAGAAGCCGGAGCCTTCTCCATTATTTGTTCATATAAAGGAAGCTGAAGTGAGAGCAGATTTTGTTCCAAGCGCTGCCCCCTCGCCCATCTAAAGACAGGAATAGGCGTTAATATTTTACCTGACGGAGCATATCCGGGCAAACGTCGACTCTGTCCGCCGGCATGCAACAATATTCTTTTTTCTTCCCTCAGCCATTCCAAAAAGTCTTTATCGGGCGCAATATGTTGTTTGCATGCCTCAAGCAGCCAAGCCGTTCCTCCTCCCGACCCCAATTTACTACCAATAGGATCGGAAGTACAAAACCATTCATCACGATCAGCCTTTTCTATATCATAAAAAAATTCCACCAAATTAGGAGGAAGCGATAAAAGTTTTTTCATAATGCATCTTTGTATTTATAATACGCAAAGATGCTGATTTTCCCCTAACGAGCCAAGCAGAATAAGAAAAATTTAGTCGTTAAAAGCAAATACACGCTCATCCAAAGGCATCACTTCTTTCGATCCGGGCCGGGTCACAGGAACTCCGAAAGGCATCTGTGCTATTAACTTCCAATGCAAAGGCAAATTCCATGCTGCACGCACTTCATCATCTACCAACGGATTATAATGTTGCAGAGAAGCTCCCATTCTGGCATCCTCTAACATAGTCCAAATGACAAATTGATGCATAGCATCGGCCTGCTCCGCCCAAACAGGGAAATTATCTTTATAAGTGGGAAACTGTTCCTGCAAAGCATGAACAACAGACATATCCTCAAAATATAGAATCGTTCCATATCCACAAGAGAAACTACCATCTATTTTCTGTTCCGTTTTAGCAAAAGCTTCCGCAGAAATCCGCTTACGCAAAGTATTTTTTACGATATTCCACAACTTTTGATGAGCTTCACCTGTTAATAAAACAACACGTGTGGTTTGTGAATTGAATGCTGAAGGGACATATTCGACAGCAAAACGAATCAAATCCAACAATTCTTTTTCAGACAACGTGGATTTATTGTCTATCTGATAAAAAGTACGGCGGCTCTTTATGGCATCCTTGAATTTCTTTGTCATATTTAGCATATTTATTATGAGTTATTTTACCTATATAAACAAGCATACAGCAAAAGAAGTTCACTTTCTTTGCTTTTTTCAATACAATCAACTATTTTTGTTAGCTAATTATTAACATTATAAACAACACATTCAATGAAAGATTTTCTTAAATTTACATTGGCTAGTTTGATAGGCGTCATTTTAGCAGGTATAGTGCTCACCATACTGGGCCTTATCACAGTAGTAGGCATGGTAGCCTCATCAGACTCTGAAACCATAGTAAAAGACAACTCGGTCTTCGTTCTTGACTTGAAAGGCAACTTATCAGAACGTGTACAGGAAAACCCATTTCAACAGATAATGGGAGACGGCAATGGTTCTTATGGACTAAATGACATTTTATCCTCCATCAAAAAAGCCAAAGAAAACGACAAGATTAAAGGCATCTATATCCAACCATCTTATCTGGCTACTTCTTTTGCATCATTGGAAGAAATACGCAACGCACTTCAAGACTTCAAGGAAAGCGGTAAATTTATCGTAGCATACGCAGACCAATATACACAAGGTATGTATTATCTGGCAAGTGTTGCAGATAAGGTAATCATCAATCCTCAAGGAAACATTTCATGGCACGGGCTGGCATCCCAACCTGTCTTCTTTAAAGATTTACTGGATAAACTGGGCATTGATGTACAGGTTTTCAAGGTAGGCACTTATAAATCGGCTGTAGAACCATTTATCGCTACCGAAATGAGCCCCGCCAACCGTGAGCAAGTCACCGTATTCTTAAACTCTATATGGAATCAATTATTAGATGATGTTTCAGTGTCACGCAACATTTCTAAAGACTCACTTAATGCTTATGCAGACCAATGCATGGATCTCTGTCAGGCAGAAGAATATATCAAATGCGGACTGGCCGACTCAGTGTTATATAAAGACGAAATGATCGCTTATTTGAAACAACTGACCGGACGGAAAGAAGACCAGAGCTTAAACAGCCTTTTCCTTGAAGATATGATAAATGTAAAAAAGAATGTCCCCAAGGATAAAAGTGGAAACGTTGTTGCCGTATATTATGCATCAGGAGAGATTTTAGATGCTGCTTCCTCCAATTCTACCGAAGAAGTCATTGACGGTCAGAAGATGACACGGGACTTACGCAGGTTGCGCGATGACAACAATGTAAAAGCAGTTGTTCTGCGCGTAAACTCTCCGGGCGGAAGTGCTTATGCTTCCGAACAGATATGGCGCGAAGTAGTACGCCTGAAAGAAAAGAAACCGGTTATCGTCTCTATGGGGGATTATGCAGCATCAGGCGGTTATTACATCTCTTGCGCCGCAGATTCTATCTTTGCAGATCCGACAACTCTAACCGGCTCCATCGGTATCTTCGGAATGATTCCTTCGGGAGAGAAGTTATTCAAAGACAAACTAGGGCTGGATTTCGATGTAGTAAAAACTAATAAAATGGCCGATATGGGAGCCGGTTTCGGTCCACTCGCAACGCGTCCGTTCAACAACGCCGAACAGGAAGCACTTCAAAATTATATCAACAACGGGTATAAGTTATTCGTAAACCGTTGTGCCGAAGGAAGAAATATGTCAGCAGCAGATATTGAAAAAATAGCTGAAGGACGAGTGTGGACGGGCGAAATGGCCGTCGGTTTGGGGTTAGTAGATAAATTGGGAGGCATAGATGACGCATTAGCAGCAGCCGCAAAACGAGCAAACGTAGAGAACTACACTATTATCAGTTATCCTGAAAAAGAAAGTCTCTTCATGAATCTACTGAACAGCCAGCGCAAGCACTATGTCAACAGTCAGATGAAAGAATATATGGGCAGTTTCTACAGCTATTTCGAAATATTACAAAACCTGAAAGAAATCAATCCTGTACAGGCACGTATGCCATTCGAATTGAATATTAAATAACTTTTAATGGAGAATAACTTTATCAAAATACATAAGTGGCTATACCCGGTTTCGTGGCTTTACGGAGCCGGCGTATGGATACGTAACAGACTATTTGATTGGGGAATATACAAAGAAAAGAGCTTTGATATTCCGGTAATCTCGGTAGGCAACATTACCGTAGGAGGTACCGGAAAGACGCCTCATACCGAATATCTGATAAAGTTATTGAAACCCAATTATAAAGTGGCAGTCCTAAGCCGGGGGTATAAACGAAAATCAAAAGGCTTCGTATTGGCCCAACCGAATACTCCCGTAAATATCATAGGTGATGAGCCATTTCAAATGAAACAGAAATTTCCTGATATCTATATGGCAGTAGACCGTGACCGTTGTCACGGTATCGAGGAGCTATGCAACGGATATACCGCCCCCGGAACCGAAGTCGTAATATTGGATGATGCTTTTCAGCATCGCTATGTGAAACCGGGAATGAATATTCTTCTAGTGGACTATCACCGACCTATCTGCGAAGATGCTTTATTACCGGCAGGACGAATGCGCGAACCCGAAAAAGGCAAGAACCGTGCTCATATCGTGATAATAACCAAATGTCCCAAGGATATAACTCCCATGGATGTGCGGGTGTTGCGTAAACAGATGGGATTATATCCTTATCAACAACTTTACTTCACAACCCTGAATTATGGCAAATTATACCCTATCACCCAACAGGGAAAAGAGTATCCAATCGCCAACATTCATAAAGATGCACATATATTGCTCGTTACCGGAATTGCATCCCCGGCTAAGTTAATCCATGACTTAAGCCCTTATAACGAACATATCAATCCATTGACATTTAGTGACCACCATGACTTCACACCCCAAGACATGGAAATCATAAAAAGCCGTTTCAGACAACTGCCGGAAGGCAAACGAATGATTATCACCACAGAAAAGGATGCGGTGAGACTGTCATCCCATCCATTGCTGGACGAAAGCATCAAACCATTTATCTATGTACTCCCGATAGAGGTGAGCTTTTTACATGACCAACAAGAATTATTCAACTTAAATATAACCGAATATGTTAGAAAAAATCCAAGAAACCGCAGCCTTTCTGAAAGAAAAGATGCATACTAATCCCGAGACAGCAATTATTTTGGGCACAGGTCTAGGAAGTTTGGTACACGAAATTACCGATAAATATGAAATAAGTTATAAAGACATTCCTAATTTTCCCGTATCAACAGTAGAAGGTCACAGTGGCAAACTAATCTTTGGCAAATTGGGAGACAAAGACATCATGGCCATGCAGGGACGTTTCCATTTCTATGAAGGATATTCAATGAAAGAAGTTACTTTCCCGGTACGTGTAATGCGCGAATTAGGTATCAAAACACTATTTGTATCCAACGCTGCCGGCGGAACTAATCCTGCTTTTGAAATCGGTGACCTAATGATTATCAGAGATCATATCAACTTCTTCCCCGAACATCCGTTGCACGGAAAGAATATCGAATATGGTCCCCGTTTCCCGGACATGAGCGAAGCCTACTCTAAAGAGCTTATCAACAAAGCATTGGAAATAGCCAAAGAAAAGGGCATCAAAGTGCAGCAAGGAGTATATATCGGTACACAAGGACCGACTTTTGAAACTCCGGCAGAATATAAAATGTTCCATATCCTGGGAGCTGATGCTGTAGGCATGTCTACTGTCCCCGAAGTTATTGTTGCAAACCATTGCGGCATTAAAGTGTTTGGAGTTTCAGTTATCACCGACCTCGGCGTGGAAGGCAAAATAGTGGAGGTTTCCCACGAAGAAGTCCAGAAGGCGGCAGATGAAGCACAGCCACGGATGACAACCATTATGCGCGAACTCATTAACAGAGCTTAAAAAAAGAATATGCAAGAAACAAATAGAACAGAAATTGCAACCTTGGGGGAGTTCGGCCTCATCAAACATCTGACTCAGAATATTGAACTAAAGAATCCCGAAACCAAATACGGTGTGGGAGACGATGCAGCCGTCCTCGAATTTAAGGACAAAGAAGTATTGGTTACTACCGATCTTCTGATGGAAGGAGTACACTTTGACCTGATTTATACACCATTAAAGCATCTTGGATATAAATCAGCCATTGTAAACTTCTCAGACATTTATGCCATGAATGGAACTCCCAAGCAGATAACAGTATCGCTAGCTGTATCCAAACGCTTCTGCATAGAAGATTTAGAGCAGTTCTATGATGGTTTGAAGCTGGCCTGCCAACTACACAATGTAGATATTGTGGGAGGAGATACCACATCATCAGTCACAGGATTGGCAATCAGTATCACCTGCATTGGCGAGGCTGACAAAGACAAAGTGGTTTACCGCAATGGAGCGTATGACACAGATTTGATTTGCGTCAGTGGTGATTTAGGGGCCGCCTATATGGGTCTGCAACTGCTGGAACGCGAAAAAGCGGTGTTCCAGGACCAAAAAGAAGCCAATCCCGATTTCTCCGGCAAGGAGTACATATTAGAGCGCCAACTTAAACCGGAGGCGCGTAAAGATATCATTGAAGAACTTGCCCAAGCAGGAGTAAAACCGACTGCCATGATGGATATTTCGGACGGACTTTCTTCCGAGCTGTTGCATATTTGCTCACAAAGCGATACCGGCTGCCGCGTTTATGAGGAGCGTATTCCCATTGACTATCAGACGGCTGTAATGGCAGAAGAACTCAATATGAATGTCACTACCTGTGCATTAAATGGTGGCGAAGATTATGAACTCCTCTTCACTGTTCCCTTGACTGATCACGAAAAGGTTTCGACCATGAAAGGCGTAAAAGTCATTGGGCACATCACCAAACCGGAGTTGGGTTGCGCCCTCGTCACTCGCGACGGACAAGAATTTGAGTTAAAAGCACAAGGTTGGAATCCATTAAAAGAAAAATAATTCCTACTACAAAATGCTGATAATAAGCATTTTATTTATTATCAGCATTTTTTCTTTATATAATATTTGCAAGATTAGAAAACTTTATCTATCTTTGCAACCGCAAACAAGAAACAATGGTGCCATAGCTCAGTTGGTAGAGCAAAGGACTGAAAATCCTTGTGTCCCCGGTTCGATTCCTGGTGGCACCACCCGCAAAACTCCAAAATGCTTCATTATCAAGCGTTTCGGAGTTTTTCGTTTTAGCAGATAGCGCTGAGTTACCTATAAAGTTACCTATAAAATAATCATCTGAAGCTGTTTAAATCGACTTAAATCGCCTTGATTAAATACCATTAAAGACTTCCTTTTAATCTTCAAACCGATTAAAGCGCCAATAAAAAAGGCCAGCCACTCACACCCTTCTTATTCGTAGTACATTCTTTTCCCTCTCGTTCCAAAAGCATCATAGAAGCGCAATCCCGTAAATTAGGCACACTACCTTAAACGTGCATCATAAACAGAGAAAACGCAAAAATCCCAATGACACGATGACACTTTGACCTTATTGAACTTTTTGACCTTTTGACCCTTTCCAATGATGCTCGTATTCACTTCCTCTGAACACACAAACCACTGACCGGAATATTTCAGTTCATTATTCTAATAGAGTATGAACCATAGCTTCCTTTCATCATGATATTCCCATTCCATATCCAGACATTTCCTAATTGCTCCATTTCCTTTTCTTGTCTGCCACAGCTTCAATAGATCGGCTTACGATTTACGTTCAATACGGCACACACCGGTTCTTCTGCCCGAAATCTAATGTTCCGTCTAACATAAAAGAACTTGAATCATTGTCTGCTGAAACAAATATAGACAGAACTTTGAACGGATGACATCCGGTTTATCAAGCAGTCTTTTATCCGTTCATTGCACCATAGAGCCGAAGTCCCCAAAGAGCTAAGTTTACAGATTCAACATTCATTAATTCTCCCTCTTTCGCGAAGCGAAACAGCGAATTTATTCGCCCCGTTGCGCAGAAATCGGCAAGTTACCCTTGTGAGGACAAACTCGTTTTGTAATGACAAGGGTACAACTTGCTTGGCTCTGTCTGCAAATAGGCTATCGCCTCCCCGTATAGCTGTCGACCACTTTTCGGGATTTTCCCAGATTGTCTACTTTTCAGTTCTTACAGTAATCCGATGATTCAAAATTCGATTTACCCTAAACACTAAGTATCATAGATTTCCGTTCCTTTGTACACAAAGTTTGTGTTTCCATGTACCCAGAACTACGCACAAAAAATCCTTATCTTGATAACCATCAGCCTTCAGAACTCTGAACCCATATACAAGACTATCCTAAGACTTACATAACTCGAACACAAAGTGCATGGTACTCTTGTGTATTGAACGCTCGCCACGATTGACTGAACATCCCAATACGCAAAGTTGCCACGACCATGGAATCAGCAAGCAAAGGTACCAACAACCAGAGGGAAACAAGTTTCTTAGTCTATCACACCTTGGTAAAAGCTTGAAGAATCAGGCCGGAAAATTATCCTTTTTTTAGTCAATTTAGGATTGCAGGATTTGTTAAGCAAGTTGTACTTTTGTGGCCACAAAATTCGTTTTGCCACCTCAAAAGTGACTTGCCGACTGCTACCGCAGCGGAGCGATAAATAACTGTTTCGCTTTGCGAAAGAGGACGTTTTAAAAGAAAACGAACAGTTCCTCAACTCCTGTATCCTACAATATTTGATTCTACACATCACATGACTCTAATAGCATGATAGCATAATAGGCAAGTTCTTACTATATTCGCATATAGATACTTTTGTTTTGTCCAACACTAATACTAAGGTATCAAGGATAAAAGATTCTATTACTGTTAATCTACATTCATTGTCTCCTTGGATTAAGATATTATGTGATAAGCCATCCAAATGCCTAAAACAATGAGCATTGAAAAAAAATATCCGTCTGATTTTACATTTATGGTTTCAGAAGGTCTTTATTACAGAACGTCCATTAAAATGAGCTCACGAAAGGTACGTGAAATATGAAAGTATAACGAAATAATAGAAATACTATGTGTACAACAAGAAACTGGAAAGCCGGAATACTGGCAATCGCAATGATATTGGTTTGCGGAGCCGCAAATGCACAACATTGGCATCGGTATTATCGCCCCAATCGGGTTGTTACCGTTGTAGTTCAACCAGAGGTTGTATCTCATGTCAGTAACCGTTTCAATCAAAAGGAGCGTTTGGCAATGGCTATAGCTTATTTGGAAACGCATGAGCACCTTACCATCAGGCAATATGCAAAAATGACGCAACTTAGCATGACATCAGCGGAAGCGGAACTTGACGCTTTTGCTATAGACAAGAAAAAGCCGATACGACTTGTAATCAGAGGAAAAAAGAAAGTGTATATCAAAAGGCAATAGAATATGAAGAAAAAGAGAAACTGGAAATTATGGATATTTGGAACGATGGTTCTGCTTTTGATGCAATCCTGTGTGGTTGTGCGCAAAGCCCGCCATCACCATCATCACCGACATTGTATGCTTTATTACCAACAGGATAGTACAGCTTCATTGAATGCGCCTGCTGCTTATACAATAATAGAATCTGCGAAAAATTATGAACGTAATGGATGACAAGGAACTGGTAAGGTTAACAGCCAAAGATCCGGAAACCGGCTTCCGTTGCCTGATGAAGAAATACAAGGAGGCCGTCTACTGGCATATCCGCAGGTTGGTTGTAGCGCATGAGGATGCACAGGATGCAACGCAGGAAACATTTGTCAGGGTGTTCCGGTCCTTGTCCGATTTCAAAGGCGAGTGTTCATTGCGTTCGTGGATTTACCGGATTGCTACCAACGAGGCCTTGCGGCTGCTCAGCCGTTACAAAGACGAGCAGGTGTCGCTGGATGAATCATCTGGTGAGTGGGGAGGTCTGATGGCTGATGAGTACGTGGATTACAGCGATTTGGAGGCTGTCAGACTGCAAAAAGCCATTTTATCCTTGCCAACCAAGCAGCAGCTGGCTTTTAACCTAAGATACTATAATGAGTTGGGATATGATGAGATTGCCGCCATCATCGGTTCTACGGCAGACGGAGTAAAATCCAGCTATCATATTGCCAAAGAGAAGATTATTAAGTTTATGAATGCTAATAATTAAGTGTATGAAAGAAAAATTTGATTTTGACCGCATAGGAAAGCGAATGCCCTATACCACTCCAGACGGATTCTTCGACGATATGGAGAACAGCATCATGCAGTGCATCAAACAGGAGGTGCGTCCCTTAAAACCCAAACGCAACTTGCAGCTGTGGTATTCACTGGCGGGAGGTTTGGTAGCTGCCAGCATCGCACTGGTGATTGTATTTGCCCCCTTCCATACACAGACGAAGAAATCGTTCGAAGATGTGGAAGAAGCATTTGCGAATCTGAGCAGCAGCGATCAGGATTACCTGTTTACGACCTATCAGTATGATCTGTTTATGAATGAATAAAGACAAAAGAAATGAAGAACATCATTAAAGTAGTTGTGCTTATTGTAGCCATGATGGCATCGAATGCAAACCTGTATGCCCAAAAGGTTGAGCAACAGCGCATAACCCGTGAACAATTGGCCGAAACACAGGCTCAGTTCATCGCCAATGAAATGGCGATGGATGATGAAACAACCCGGCAGTTTGTAGAAACCTTCTGCCAGTTCCAGAAAGAAATCTGGGCATTGGGTCCACGGCCGAAAAGAGAGAAGTCTCATCTTTCGGATAAAGAGGCAGAACAGGCCATGAACGAAAGGTTTGCCCATAGTCAGAAGATACTTGACCTACGTAAGAAGTATTATTTAAAGTACAGCAAATTTCTGACTCCCACGCAAATAGAAAAAGTATATGTATTGGAAAGAAGAATGATGAACCGGCTGTTTCAACGTTCCCAAAATAAAGATAAACGTAAATAAAAAATGAAAATTATGAAATTGAAAGCTTTTGGCATATTTTGTTTGTCGTTCTTCATGACGACAGCTATGTCTTCTTGTGACAGTGATGAGATTACAGACCAACCGGGAGAAGTATCCGGCAGCGGAAATCCAACCTTGACTGTTCTTGCCGAACAGATGGCGGGTTCTGAAGGGTATGACGAAAAGGGAATCACCGCAACGAACCTCCCGAGTTCACAGGATATACAAAGCCTGTTCAGTGGCTTGAAACTGAATTTCTCGCTGTCTGGAATCACTAAAATAGAGTTGGAAAGTGTAGACGGCTATGCCTTGGCCGGAACAACAGGTATTCAATGGGGAGATTCAGAGGAAGCGTTGACCGGAGAAGTGGAAAACGCCAACTCAATCCTGGTCTTCAATGCTCCGGATGAAAACGGATTGACTCCCGGAAAAGACTACTCCATTTTTACCTTGCCTTGCGACCTTTATGGAGGCTATCGCCTGTCTATCTATCGGGAAGGCCTCGTGGCACATTATTTTGGTGTGCATCAAACGGTGGAGTTGGGTTCATTCATCACACCCGCTGACCTGATTGAAAGTGAATTGGAGTTTGACGACCCGGATGCGCCGCTTGTTGAAGAAGAACGACCGGAACTGGATGCTACGACTACGGCACTTCTCCGTCAATATCAGCAGAACCCTACAGAGGAAAACAAGCAGGCTTTGCTGGATCAAATGGGTGTTCGTTATGATAAAGTGGTAGCCCGCAAAAAAGCGAAGCTCCGCGAACTGGAAAGAGAAGCCCTCACCTTGGATGTGGTGGAAGAAATGCAGGAGATTGTGGACGAGATGGTAGATAACCGTGACATCCGGCTTGAACAGCAGTTCCTGCGTCTTATCGACCCTCGAAATGATGAAAATCCGGATGATGCGTGGATGGTGCTGAGAGGGGCTTCCGCTCCCAATGCCTACATCGGTTATGCTCCCGTTACCAATGCGGAATATGCAGCATTCAAGTCAGACTTTACCTATGAAGACGGACAGGATAATTATCCGGTGGTAAATGTCACCGTAGAGGAAGCCGCAGCCTATTGCAATTGGCTGGCGCAGAATGACCCGATGCACAACTACCGTCTGCCGACCGATGAAGAATGGATCTTAGGTGCCGGACACATGCCCAAGGATGTTTCGATGAATGCAGGTCATGTAGAGGCAGGGCTGACTGCAGTCGACGCTTATAGCCATACCACCGGAGCTTGCGGAGGCATTGACTTCTGGGGTAACAGTTGGGAATGGACCACTTCAACGGATGCTGAGGGACAGTATATTATCAAGGGCGGCAGCTGGGATTCTGAGCGCGATGATTGCCGCAGCGAAAAATCAGACGTCGTTCGTTCCGGAGACCAAGGCTATGCCAACGTCGGTTTCAGAGTCGTAAGAACGGATCTTTTCTAATTATCTAACCACATTACAGGATGAAAAAATATGTTTTAGCAATGGCTGTTGCCATTGTGACGGCCACTGTTGTGTCCGCACAGAAGGATGACAGCGACTCAAAAATAACAGTATCGATTCATCAGACCGACCAGGAAGACGGGTATGAAGGGAGTGCCGAACAGCGTTGTGGCATCCGGTTCAATCTTCCGATGACGGGCGTGACGAAAATAGAAGTGGAGAGTGTGGACGGTCTTCCGCTGGCTGGTACGGCAATCACCCGTCAGGATGCCCAAGGAAGAACCGTAATCGGTGACATGGCGCATACCAGCACCATCATAACCTATACCTCCACTGAGAAGACCGGGTTTACTCCCGGAAAGGACTACTACATTTCCACCCTTCCCTGCAATCTGTATGGAGGATACAGGTTCTCCATTTACAAGGACGGTCTGGTAGCGCACTATTTCGGAGTACATCAGCAAGTAGAGTCGGGTAGGTTCATCAGTCCTGATGATTTGGTGGAAAGTGAACTGGAGTTTGACAAGCCCGGTGCACCGCTGGTGGAAAAAGGACGGCCTAAGATGGACTCCAAGACACATAAGCTCTTCGTCCTATACAGGAAGAATCCGACGGAAGCCAACAGGCAGGCGTTACTTGACCAGATGGGGGTACGCTACGACAAAGTAGTGGCCAGAAAGAAGAACAAGCTGCGCGAACTGGAACGCGAAGCCCGTACTTACAGCATTGTGGAACACATGCAGGGCATTGTTGATGAGATGGTGGAGAACCGGGAAACACGAATCCGGCAGCAGTTCCTCCGTTTCATCGACCCCCGAAGGGACGATAATCCGAAGGATGCGTGGATGGTGTTGCGCGGGGCTTCTGATGCAACGGCTTATATCGGGTATGCTCCCGTCACCAATGCCGAGTATGCTGCCTTTAAACCCGGTTTCACTTACAAATCAGGGCAGGACAATTATCCGGTAGTGAACATTTCCCTCCAGAATGCCCAAGCCTACTGCCAATGGCTGACGGCTCAGGATAGCAAGCATATCTATCGATTGCCCAGTGAAGAAGAATGGATCTTGGGTGCCGGACACATGCCTAAAGATGTAGCCATGAATGCCAATCATGTGGAGTCGGGGCTGACTGCCGTAGATGCCTACAAGCAATCTACCGGTGCCTGCGGAGGGATTGACTTTTGGGGCAACTGCTGGGAGTGGACCACTTCAACGGACGTCGACGGACAGTATCTTGTGAAAGGGGGCAGTTGGGATGCCAAACGTGACGACTGCCGCAGCGAGAAATCGGACGATGTGCGATCCGGAAACAAAGGCTATGCCAATGTGGGGTTCCGGGTTGTCAGAACAGATACTCCCCAATCCAAATAGACAAAGATTATTATCTACTTTTTATCAACTCATAATAGAAATTTAGTATGAAAAGAATGTTTTTAATGATGGCCATTGCCATCGCTACCACTTTGCAGGTATCTGCACAGGAAAGTAAAACCAAGCTCACTGCGCAACAGCGGACTGAACAGCGCATCAAGGAAATGGATGAAAAGCTGACCCTGAGCGATGAGCAGAAAACGAAAATCCGTGAATTGTATGCAGATTTCAACAAGCAGAAATATCCCCGTGAAAAGCGCAGGGAAGCCCTAGAAAAACTGACGGCGGACATCTGCCTTCTGCTGACTGCCGAACAGCAAACGACCTACAAGCAGATGATAGAACAGTCAATCGCTGACATGAAGAAAGGAAAGCGTGGGCAGTCGAAAGAATGATTTACTGCGAATACAGCGGCAGCGCATGATAATCCTAACTATTCTTTTGTACATGAGCATTTGGGCATCAGCTACACCATGCAGATATACAGATTCAGACTTCAGTTTCAATGTATGGTCATATAATAACATCACACTTCCTTACAGGGAAACGGTGATAACAGCCGGTGGCACACAACAGAAACCGATATTGGTAATCTATTTGCATGGCGGACTAAAGCGTGGAAGTGATAATGTCAGACAAATGAATGAAGATGCAATCTATACGATTGCCGATTACCTTTGCAGAAACTGTATCAATGCCTTTATGATTGTACCTCAATGTCCGGACTCCCTTACGTGGGGAGTCCAGACAAATGAGATTATAAAAAATCTTGTTGATGAATACATGAACAAGGGAAAAGTGGATCCAGACCGTATCTATCTAGTAGGCGGTTCTATGGGAGGTACAGGGGCCTGGAAAATGGCATCTGCCTATCCTTACCTGTTTGCCGCCGTTATGCCGGTAGCCGGAAATCCGGACACGGTAGATGCTGCTCTGCTCGCCAATACTCCGGTCTGCACGGTGATGGGGACTGGCGATAAACTAATGGACATTGCTCCAGTCATTTCTTTTATGAAACGATTAAAGGAACTGAATGGGGAAGCTATACTTGACGTGGAAAACGGTTGGTCACATATTAAGTCTTGCACAGAGAGCTATACCGACAAACGTCTCAATTGGCTTTTCAATCATATACGCTCAAGCAAATAGCCGGTCCTAATAATCTTCGTTGAAAAAAGATTCATCGGTAGCCGCTTTTATTGGTAAAATTAAATCCTGCTTTCTCTTTTTGGGTGAATGTGTTGACTTACGGATTTCCGCTTGATTTAATCCGCAGCAATATCAATGTCAGCATAGCTGCCAATTACACCAATACCCCACTGTCTTTAATGGGGTGACAAGCGACACACGTGAACTGAACTTAATACCTAAAATAATTATCGGAAGCAATATCAATAAGAATATAGATTTTACAGCCTCTTACTCTGCGGCCATCAACAATATATTCAGTTCATCTGATGAAGCTACAAGCAACGATTACATCACTCATACCGCTTCTGTCAAACTGGGTTGTATGTTCTTTTGGGGGCTTACTTTGCGCAGTACGTTTAACTATGTAGGTTACACAGGTCTGGATACGGGTACGGAAGATTATTGTCTATGGAATCTGTCTTTAGGTAAGAAATTCCTGAAAAACAATGCTGCAGAAATCAAACTGGAGGCTTTTGATGTACTCAAACAGAACCGGAATTTTACACATCGGCTGGAAAGCAACTACTGTGATTATATATCAAGCAATGTGCTGGAACCATATATGATGCTCAGTCTTACTTATACGATACGTTAGTATAATAATCAACTAAATGCGGTATAATATACAATCAAAGAATAATATTTATGCAACCGAAAAACAGATTTACTATGTGTACATTTTCTATGACTATTAAAACTTTATTGCTTGGTCTGTGCCTGACAGCCTGCCATGAAAACGAGGAAGCGTATGCTGCTACACCTTCAGAACAGGAAACAGAAGCTGAGATTTCGTCGGGATACACCACGCTCTTAAACAAGACCAGTTCCGTTCCAGCCGAATATCTGGAGGAATCCGATTCCCAGGGAAGCGTGGTGCAAATTGACTATGACACCCACAACTATGTGGATGGGAACGGTGAAATGCGCTCAAATACGGCCTATGTCTACCTGCCGTATGGGTATGAGGAATCATCCGATGAATGCTATGATGTGTTCTATTTCGTACATGGGCATGGAGAAACAGCAGCCTCCTTCTTTCAGAACGAGAACGGCATGATGCGAAACTTACTTGACCACCTAATAGCAAAGGGAGACATGTCTCCGGTTATCGTGGTATCCACAAGTTATGTATATGGTACTCCTGTCGATTACTATCCTGATGCTGACCCCTATTGCAAGGCTCTTCCTCAGGAACTGGTCAACGACCTGATTCCGTTGGTAGAGAGTCGTTACCGTACATACGCTCAGCAAACGGACTTCAAGGGGCTGCAGGCTTCCAGAAATCATCGGGCCATCGGAGGTTTCTCCATGGGAGCGGTAACCACCTGGTATGCGTTAGAATGTACACTGGACTGTTTCAAGTATTTCATGCCGATAAGTTCCGATGGGTGGTCACTGGGGCGTTTTGCCGGAATGGACTATCCGGATGAGACTGCGGCTCATTTGGCAGACATCATTCGTTCTTCATCACCGTCAGGAAATGATTTCTACATTTGGGCATGCAGCGGAACGGACGATGTGGCTTATGATAGGATTTGGACACAAGTACAGGCTATGGCTCAAATTACGGATGTATTTGACGTAAATCATCTTACGTTTCACGAACAGGAAGGTGCTCGCCATGTCTTCGGTTCTTTGACCGAATACTTCTACAATGCGCTTCCTTATCTGTTTCCAAACTAATAAAAATAGTGGTTCAAAGTGTCATCGTGTCAAAAAGGTCAAAGTGTCATTGACCTTTTTAGATTTTGCAATAATGGCCGTGCGCCTCTTTCCGGATAAATTCACGGGCACCCTCCCGCAGGAAACGCTTGACGGTAGATTCCGAGAGGCCAATCCGCTTGCCGATACCTACCGCTTCGGAGGTGGTAAACGAGGAAGGCAGGAGGGAAAGCAGTTCGGTGTGCCGCAGGTCCAGCACCCCGACTTCCATTTCAGGTGCTATGCGGTTCTCCATGACACGGAAATATTCCGTCAGCCGGATGGCACGGTCGGCACTTTCTTCGTCAACCTCGTTCATGTCGGCTTCTCCACAGATGCCGCGCATGACTTGAATGACCAGACAGAAGCGGATGAGGTAGGTTTCCAGTTTGCCGCAGAGGGCTTTCTCTGCCTCGCTTTCCGACTCCACATAGATACGGCTGTTCACTTCGTTCTTCCACCTGATCAAACACTGTTTGGCTGCCTGTGAAAAGAAAAGTTCAAGGGAATTTGTTTTCCCTTCCTGTCCTGCCGGAGGCTGAACGGCATCCACCTGACGGATGATGCGTTCCCATTCATCCAGGACTTCTTCCGGCATGGAAGCCTCGTTCCAGGATGGCATGGTTGCTATATCCGGATAGACTTTCAGGAAACGAGAGGAAAAGCCGTTCTGCGAGCGTTTCCCACCAAACAGCGAGGAGAGCATACCGGGTTGGGTGGAGCCGATAATGGAGCAGTAAGGATTGGGCAGGAAGATGTACTCGTTGTTCGACTTGCGGGTGTATTTGAAGGGAGTACCACTGAACAGGCTGAGAAAATAGCTTTCGTCCGAACCGCTGTAGCGGTTGAAGTTGGAGAGCAGGCTGTCTATTTCGTCATTGTAGATGAGTACGCCCCGGGGATTGTCGCGCAAAGCAGACACAAGAGCCTCGATGGTGGAGTTGACCACCACGTGACACTTGCGCTGTGGCATTTCCATTTCTTCGGGCAACGACTGCTGCTTGCGCTGTTTGGCAGTCAGTTTCTCCCATGTGCGGTACTGCCTGATTTCCTGTGCATAGATACGATCTGAAGCTTCGTCCAGTTTGAGCAGCGGGGCTACCGCCTGACGCAGCGGAGGTGTCTTGCCGCAGCTGGGCGGGCCAACCAGTACCACATAGAGAATGGGACGGCTGACCCATCCGGTCATGAAACGGGCTGACCAGGTATTGCCCATGGCGGCTGCAAATGCAGTGAAAAAAGAAACAGCCGTAAAGTCCACCTGATAGTGCTCATACTTCTGCAGGGATTCCACGATATGCCTTACGGACGCAGGAAATATACCCAGAGGGAAAAGAATGGGATTCTCCATAAACTCATAGGATTTGGTTGCGTTGTCCAAGTGCCTTGCGCACTTCATACTCGGGATAAAGCACCTTGTTGCCGGTCTTGACAGGTTTGAGGATGCCTTTCCTGTCCCAATGCCACAGGGTGGCATCACATACACCGAACAGTTCCTTTACTTCTGCCTTGGATAGCATGCGCTCCTTACGGGCAGCTTCCACCATCGAGCCGAGTTCATCCTTGGCACGGCGGATTAGTTCATCGGAAAATGCCTTGAGGTCTGCAGCATCCATTTCCACTCTCACATGGGCTTTACCCTCACTGAGGATGTTGAATAAATCTTCCATACATACTGGTTTCCGTCCGGGTTCTGACGGCTTCTGCGGACGGATTGAAAACAGAAGCGCCATCGTTCCAACACAGAACGATGGCGCAAAAGTAACTGGCAATCAGCCGAATTTAAAAGAAATAAGAATTCGTTCAGTTCGCTGACCCGAAAACGAACTGAACGAATTGAAAAGAATTGATTTCAGTCGGCTGTTTCAGTGGAAAGGAGCAGTACTTCGGTCTTGATGATGTCGATGGCAAAGCGATGCTCGGGTTCATCCTTGCCGTATTGCTTCCGGTTGGGAGAAAGGTTCTTCAGGTAATTGACGCTTTTCTGTACCTGGCGGTGTCCTACGATTGAATGTTGTGGGTAGGCTGCCTTCAAGGATGCAACAAAGTCGGTCACGGCCACCTTGGAGCTGATTTCCGCCGTTTCTGCCAGTGCGAAATACAGATGGGCTATATCCATGCCGCTACGGCCATAGCCCAGCCATGCTCCGATACGCTTTACCCGGTTCTCATCCTGCGAGGCAAGCATGTGCTGGAAACTTTCTGCCGTAAAGGTTTCTCTTCCTTCCGCTTCCCGGCATCTGCGGTGCAGTTCGACCCGCTGAAAGAACTTTCCCCAGAACAGTTTGAACAGGCTGGAGAGCATCTCCCTGTATGTGCGTTTGTCCTGTGCCACGACTGCCTTATCCAGTTCGTCGGCCACCTGTTCCGGAGCTGACTCTCCGTACTTCACCCAGGCTGCCATGGCCATGTGGTCCTCATTCTTTTCCCTCAAGTAGTTTTCTGCAAAGTCTGACAATGTCAGGTGTTCCAACAAGGAGGAAACATCAAACCGCCCGGTGGTAACCATCCGTTCCACCTCCTGCTGGAAATCCGGAGAGAGCCGGAAAGCATCCTCACCCAATTTCAGTACGCCTCCTATTCCTTCCGTTTTCATTTTGGCTGCAAACTGGGCATATTCCTGCGGATGGGCTTCCATCCACTCCTTTACCGTGTCCGCTCCTTTGGCCGGAGCTTCTTCTTTTCTTTTCATGGCAAATCTTTTTTAGGGTTGAAAAAGGCAAAGATAAGTGCCTTGCCTGTCAAAAAAGAAATGCACAACATAAATCTGCTGAACAGATGTCATTTTCCCTATCTGTTGTTCTGGTTGATAAGGTTTACAATCACTTTCAGCATGGTGTCCTTTTCCTCAGTACGGCTTTCCGCTATCATCAGGGTGAGCGCCACCAGGGTATTGTCTGCTATGCGCTTGGTGCCGTCTTCATTGTAAAGGATGCAATTGCCATTGAGAAACCACAGGAACAGCGTGGCAGCGATACGTTTGTTGCCATCGCTGAAGGAGTGGTTCTTGGTGACAAGGTAAAGCAGCATGGCTGCCTTCTCTTCAACCGAGGGATAAAGGTCCTCGCCTCCGAAGGTCTGGTATATCTGCCCGATGGAGCTTTTGAACGAGTCGTCTTTCTCGTTGCCGAAAAGCGGGCTGCCTCCGAACTTCTCATGAAGCTGGCGAATCACCTCCATGGCATTTTCGTAAGTGGCATGAAAGGCTGCCCGGGGTGTGGTCTTTTCTATCGTCAACTCCTGATAGTCGTAACGGTCGAGCGTATCGAGCGCATAAGTATAGTCCACTACGACATTGAGCAGCGAACGGCTGTCCTCGGTCAACCTCTCTTGATTCTGGATAGTACGTCCCAGCACCTTGACCAACTGGCTGAGTTCATCGAACTTCTGACTGGCTATGCGCTCATTGATGGCATAACCTTGAAGCAGGTATTGCTTCAGGATTTTGTTTGCCCAAATGCGGAATTGGGTACCTCGTTTTGACTTGACGCGATAACCCACAGAAATGATTACATCCAAATTATAAAGGGTGGTTTCTGTACGCTGGGTAAACCCTTCTCTACGACCATAATCCTTGGTATGTGCAAATTTTGCACATACCAAGCTTTCTTCAAGTTCTCCCTCCTTGAATATATTATTGATATGACGTCCGATGACTGTTCTGTCCTTCTGAAACAACTCCGCCATTTGCGCTTGAGATAGCCAAACGGTTTCATCTTGAAACTTAACATCTATACAGGTCTCACCATCTGTAGTTTGGTATATAACGATGCTATCTGTTTGGTTCAAATTATCCATAATATATGATTTTCAGTTTGTTGTATTTATAATCTTATTTAAAACACATCAGCTTTCGCACCATTGGCAATAGCATCAATCTCATCCGCAATCTCATCGGAAGAGAGCTTGATGTAATCCATGAAAGTCTTCTGCGTCTTATGTCCGCTTACGTGCATCATCTGCAAGATGGTGTATTTGTGCGTCAGATACATATTGGTGATACCGCTACGACGGGCTGTATGCGTAGTGACACAGTTGTAACGGGGCATCATCACTTCTCCCTTAGTGTTCCTCTCCACATTAATTTTTCCATCTGCTTCCTGCTTCCGCTGCTTCATGGTCAACTTGGTATGAACCTTTGCAGTCAAAGAGGGAACCGTTTCAGACAATTCCTTTAGGATTTCCTTGATATAACGGTTGAGAATGACATCAACCACAGAAGGCAGGTTATAATTGTACTTTTCACAGATAGCCTGCAAGTTCGGATTCATAATGGGAATCTTTACTTCCGTATGAGTTTTTTGTTGCACAAGCCGGATAATAGGTGTCCCTTTGGCCGTAGTTGTAAAACTGTCAGGGGAAATGTTGCTGTAGTCACTTACTCGCTGACAGGTATAACAGCCCACCAGAAAGACATCACGTACCTGTTCCTGGAGTCCGGTCAGTGGCATTTCATACAAGGCTTGCAACTCGTCTGAAGTCAGATAAATCTCGGCAGCCTTGTCTTTTTCCTCAATTTTCTTTTTTGAAAAGCACTGGGTCGCACGGTCGTTGTCATGTATGCCATCCGTATAAGCATAACCGATAAGTGCTCGAAGGGTCACCAGATATTTATTCTGTGCAGTAACCATATAACCCTCCTTCTCCATAAATGCTAAAAATTTGGCCGCAAATTCCCGATTCACCATCCCCCATGTATATTGATGCTTTTTATCAAAGCAACCATATAGCTTCATGAAACTGTGCCAAGCCTTTACAGTCCCGGAAGAATACCTGTCATTCCCATTCAAGCGCTTACCAGACTTGATTTCAGCACAAAAATCTGAAAGATAATTCCATATCTTGGCTCTCTCAGCTGCAATACCTGCCTGAATAAGCCGCTCCTGTTCTTGCCGGATACGTTCCTCCTCTTGCCTCGCATGTTGTTCCGCTTCCTCCTGAGCACGTATGATTTCATACCTTTCCGGATCGGAAATGGCCAATATTTCCGATTTGACGTGCTGTCTATCGAATTGGGGAGCTGACATCTCACGTTCCAGCATCACTTCAATCCGTCCTAACTTATCATGCAGTTTCGGGTTTTGCTTACGATGCCGTGCCAATGAATCTTCATCTGCTACAGCAGCCTTCCATTCCGGCACCCCTACCTGAATACGTGTAGTAAACTGCACATCAATCCTTCTGTTTGGGTCCTGTACTCTTACAAAAAGAGTAGCCTTTTCTTTATGCTCATCCTTTTTGAGGAAATAAAATCTGGAAAGTGTTTTTGCCATAACCCAATCGTTTTTAGTGGATAATATTACACTTACAAAGATACAAAATCTCCCTATAGTTACCTATAAAGTTACCTATAAAAATCACATTGAATTTAAGTGATGTATATTTACTATAATTTAAAATGATTGATACTCAGCTATTTCACGATTATTCTACTTTAATCAAGTTGATTACAATTTAACTTTAATAGTACTGGTGGCACCACTTAGAAGAAAAGCAAAAGACGGTAAAATCCTGATTTCCAAACGGAATCAGGATTTTTTATTTTCCCCAGCATGCAAAAAAACGACAAGAATAGGGGCAGTCCGAAAATCCTGTAGGCAGGCTATGTTAATAAACGAAAGTAAGCTATCTTTTGCTAAACCTGCTTGAAGGTGGGTACAGCGCAGTATTATGCACTACCATCTTGATATGGTTATCGCTTCGAGCTATCGCGTTCAGGTTATTACGTCCTACTACAGTGGAACATAATAACCTGCCGTATAAAACAGCTTAGTCTAAAGGAAGGAAACGCTTGGTCTGCCCGGGAAAACGACTTATAAGTTCTATAAAGAGAAAACAGACAGAATCAAGGCATCCATTCCACAATACCTGTCACCGGATGTTGCCTTCTCCAGTTTTCAAACTCTGCATACGTCCGCACTCCGTCCCGAAGGACAGCCTGATAATATTCCACTCCCATGCAATATTCCGTATCCGGCGTTTCATATTTCAAACGCAGAATCGCTTTCCTCGTCTCCTCAGTCAGGACTGCCTTAATCCGTTCAGCCATCTTTTCAAAATAACCGTCATAACGGGAGTGCTTCAATATATGAATCATATCCATCTTCCAGGCACCGTTCTCCGGGTCTTCATACCAGACATGCCACTCAATACATGCTTCTTCCGTATCCAAAAGATTGTTATAAGTTATCCGCTTGACAAACGGGTTTTCCGCCAGCTTCGCCATCGCCATGAAGCTGCCGGCCGGAGTCAGAGGAGAAGAATAAATATGGAAATCCACATCCCGGTTCTTCACTAATAATCCCATATTCAATGAACCCACCAAATTAATCTCTGCCCCGACAGACTTCCAAATATTCATAACATCGGTCTTGCGTATCACTTCCCATGCTTCCCGCTGATTCTTTTCGGCTAATTCCAATATATGCTCCATAAATCTTTTCTTGTTTTTGAAAATGCAAAAATAAAGAAAAACCGTCACATAGAGGCAGGAAATGTGATCCTATTCTCCTATACGGCAAATCGGTTTAACCTACATATTTTTTTAGAAATAGAAAACAAAACAATATATGGTAGGTATTATTCTAAAAAACTTTTTTTTATCTTCTCACAGCAAACAATTCAGCTTCCACCGTCCAATGCTCACCGTCTGTGCGCACCAAACGTTGCCAATGAAAAGAAGTCTGTGTTATTTCGGAGAATACCCAACGCAGATTGTCATTATTTACCACCGTCTGGACAATTCTGTCTTTCTCCCATCTAGCCTCCAATTGGGTGGCTCCTCCCAATTCCGTATATAAAATATCCCAAGCCAACGTATCCGGATTATACATCCGCACCGTTGTCCCATAAGCAGCATCCGGTTGATAATTAGTCAAACGCTCCTTACGTGAAGGACAGATAAAAACGTCTTGAATAGCCGTTCCTTCCAATATCCACTGAAAAATCCACTCCCCTTTGATATGCCTCTCTTCAGCAGTTCCATAACAATCAATCCATTCAAAATCCCATTCTCCCACGAAATGCCCGAAAAGGTTGTGCTCGGCAGGCACAATATTACTTTTGTTTTTGCTGACCAAAGCTTTGATAAATTCTTTCATACTCTCTATTATATATGAAAACAAATATAGAATAATTCCTTATCATTACCCATTAAAAAGTAAACTTTTCCCTTGCCATGAACAAATTATTTATATATTTGTCGGCATTACTAATTATATATCATTTAAGTCACAAAACATGAAAAAGCTATCATTCATTATTACATTTGTATTTCTGTCCATCCTGTTCGTACAGGCCCAACAGGCTAAATACGTTTTCTATTTCATTGGCGACGGGATGGGTGTTAACCAAGTATTAGGTACAGAAATGTATCGCTCCGAACTAAAAGGAGAGATTGGTATCACCCCACTGCTTTTCACACAATTTCCCTTTGCTACTGTTGCCACCACATTCTCTGCCACCAATGGCGTAACCGACTCAGCAGCTGCCGGGACAGCACTTGCCACAGGCAATAAAACCAAGAACGGAACATTAGGAATGAAGAAAGACTTGGAGACTAAAATAAACAGTGTGGCGGCATGGGCAAAAGACAAAGGATGCCGGGTAGGTATCAGCACAAGTGTCAGTGTAGACCATGCTACTCCGGCCGCTTTCTATGCACATCAAGCACAGAGAAGCAGTTATTATAATGTAGGTCTTGATCTGATTAAGGCCAATTACGACTTCTATGCCGGCTCCGACTTCCTTGATCCTACCAATAAAAAAGGAGGCGATGGAAGCTCGGAAAGTCTATATACCCTGGTAGATAAAGCAGGATACAGCGTGGCACGCGGTTATAAAGACTATCAAAAGAAAGCCAAGAAATCAGACAAAATGATTCTGCTGCAACCATCTTCTGCCACCGATGTCAGTGCTATTCCATACGCTATAGACCGTAAGAAAGGTGACATGACCTTAGCCGAAATAACCCGTGCCGGTATCAATTTCCTGTCCAAAGATCTTTCCAAAGGTTTCTTCCTGATGGTTGAAGGTGGAAAAATAGACTGGGCTTGCCATAGCAATGATGCGGCAACCGCATTCAATGAAGTGGTTGACCTGGACGATGCCATCAAAGTAGCTTACGAATTCTACGAACAACATCCCGACGAGACACTGATAGTGGTGACAGCCGATCATGAAACCGGTGGCATCGTATTGGGCAAAGGCCCCTACACACTCAATCTTCAGGCTTTGAAATCACAAAAAGTCAGCGAAAGCGACTATACCCGAATCATTAATAATTTAAGAAAAAAATATAAGAACCAGGTATCTTGGGAAGTAATCAAACAATCACTGAAAGATAATTTCGGTTTTTGGGATAGCATCCAATTAAATGAAAAACAGGAAGCGCGATTAAAGAAAGTATATGATGAATCGTTCGGTGGTCAGAAAGTAGATTTACAGAAGAGCGAATATCAGCAGGACGAACCTTTGGCCTCTGAAGCCAAAAAGATTTTGAATGATATTGCCCTTGTAGGCTGGACCAGCGGCGGACACTCCGGCGGCTATGTTCCCGTATTTGCCATCGGTGCAGGTGCAGAGTTATTTCAAGGCCGGATAGACAATACCGAAATTCCGGTGAAAATAGCAGAAGCAGCAGGCTATCCGAATTAATCGAAAGTAAGATAGTGCGATAATCGTTTTAAGTCTTTCTCGGTAAACTCTTCATAAAGGGATAACTGAGAAAGGCTTTTTAATTTATCCTTCTTTCTCCGAAACTCAATAATAACCCGAGCCTGATAATAGTTAATATAAGGATGTGCACGCAGTCTGTCTAACCCTGCTTTATTGGCATTTATCCGATGAATTGGACCATTTTCTACTTTAAACCAACGCTGCATATCAGAAGTAATCCATTTGAGTTCCTGTAATTGACCTACATCATAGAATCCTCCCAACTGATTCCGATAGGCAACAATAGCCCGTGCAATTCCAATCCCTATTCCCGGAATTTTCTTCAGTTCCGTAGTATCCGCCCGGTTCAAATCAATCAAGGTCCCTTCGGGATATTTATAAAAAGCCAACGTATCACGCTTCTCTACTTCCGCATAACGCAAAGTATCAGATTTCTTCTGAAATGATTCGGATATATAAATATAAGGTTCCAAAATATGAAACTGCTCTTCCGTCATTCCATAAATACGTGAAAAAGCTTCCGCAGTGGCAAACTTTCCACCTGCCTGCCTATACTTTATTATATTGTGAGCAATAAAAGGAGGCAACCCAAGTTGTAAGAACTCGATGGAATCGGTTAAATTAGGTTCGAACGGTGCTAATATCACCTTCCTTTTTACAACCTCTTTCTTTTTGAATGAGGCATTCCTTTTATGCTCGATTGTCTGAATACCGGCTAGGAACCGTTCCATTTCTTCAAATGATTCCTGACCGGTTTCTTTACTCGATTCTTCTATCAGATAAGGAGAAACCAGCCAAACTCCGATTATCGTAACAATCATTCCAAGCAAGAAAACTATAGCCTTGCGTTCTCCTTTAGAGAAATAGAAAAAATCTTTCCACATTATTGCACTAAATCAAGCCCAATTCATTGATGAAAATCAAGGCAATACCAATGGGTGCAATGAATCTCAGAATAAATATATAGACATTAAAGAAACCCGCTTTCAAAGTACCTTCATTGGTCAACTCAGCATAAGAGACCGAACGCTTCAAATACCAGCCGACAAATATACATACCAACATTCCACCCAACGGAAGCATAATTTTGGCAGTAACAAAATCCAGTAAATCAAAGAAACCTTTGTCAAACAGCGTATATTTCTGCATCACACCCAATGACAAGGATGAAAGTGCTCCAATCAATATACATCCGAAAGTTACCATCTTGGCCGCACGCCCACGAGTAAAAGCAAACTCCTCATGCAAAAAAGCTGTAACTACCTCATGCAAAGAGATAGTGGATGTCAGTGCTGCCAAAGCCAATAACACATAGAACAATACAGAAAAAACATACGCCAGGAAAGGTATCCCGCTAAATGCTTGCTGGAAGACATTAGGCAGAGTAATAAATATCAAAGAAGGACCGGCATCGGGCTGAATGCCAACCGAAAATGCCGCAGGGAAAATAATGACACCTGCCAATACTGCAACAAATGTGTCGATGACTCCTACACTCAACGCCGTATTCCCCAACTTTGTCTCTTTTCCAAAATAAGAGGCATAAGTGGAGAGACATCCCATCCCCAAGCTCAGGGAGAAAAAGGCTTGTCCCATGGCACCCAAAAATACATCACCAGTCACTTTACTAAAATCCGGCTTTAACAGGAACTCTAATCCCTTTTCCGCATTTGGCAAAGATAATGAACACACTGCAAGCAGGATAATAAGAATAAAAAGTACCGGCATCAAAATCTTAGAGGATTTCTCAATGCCATCTTTCACCCCTTTTACAATAACAAAATGGGTAAGCAATAGAAAGACCACCAACCAAATCAACGGACGAACCGGATCCTGAGAGAAAGCTTCAAAAGCCAGAATAAAATCATCCGGTCTTTTGTTCGCAAATTCATTCGCACCTGCTTCCAAAATATATTCCAGTGTCCATCCTGCCACAACAGAATAATATCCCAAAATTAGAAATCCCGCCAATACTCCTAAATAACCTAACCATTTCCAATGAGTACCCGGTGCTAAAACGGAATATGCTTTACCCGTACTCGCCTTTGAATGGCGTCCTACTGTAAACTCGGCCATCATAATCGGCATGCCTAATATAAGGACACACGCCAAATATATTAAAATGAACGCCGCGCCGCCATGATTTCCCGTTTCGTAAGGGAAACGCCATATATTACCCAGCCCTACTGCCGAACCGGCAGCCGCCAGTATCGCTCCTATCTTACTCCCGAAATTTACTCTTTCGCTTTTTTGCATAAAAAACTATCAATTTATTATAATTCGAAACCTATTGGGGTGCAAAAGTATAAAATTAATCGTACTTTTGCGATGAATAACTAAAATTTTAAAGTATGCTATATTATTTTAGAAGATATCCGCTATCCTTGGTAATTATGGCTGTTATCTTTTACTTATCTTTTTTCACTCCTCCGAAAAGTAATTTGGAAGAGATTCCCAACATAGACAAGTTAGTTCATGTCTGTATGTATGGAGGGCTTTGCAGCATTTTGTGGTTCGAATATTTAAGAACCCACAGAATGATAAACTGGAGCCATATTCTATGGGGAGGTATCCTTGCACCGATAGCCATGAGTGGATGCATAGAGCTAATGCAAACTTATCTCACGACCAATAGAAGCGGAGACTGGCTTGATTTTTTAGCTAATAGCACAGGAGTATTGTTAGCTGTTGTGTTCGGATATTATGTGATCCGCCCGTTTTTGTGGCGTAAGTTCTAAAAAGAAACGCCGGCGATTCTTCACGAACAGCCGACGTAATGATAAAAGTCAAAGTTATATAATAAAGATAGAGAGTCAACTTAACGAAAATCCTTCAATTCATTCTGTAATCTTTGACGTGTAAAGAAAATGCGGCTCTTTACGGTTCCTAATGGTAATCCCAGCTTCTCTGCAATTTCTCTATACTTGAAGCCTGATACATACATGGCAAAGGGGACGCGATAGTCTTTTGGCAAAGCATTGACTACACGGTGAATTTCTTTTAAATCATAAGCACCTTCGGTAGAATCAAATCCACTTTCTTGCGAAAAGTTCAAGTGAAACAGATTGTCTGTCTGGTCAACAAAAGTCTGATCACGTACGGTCTTACGGTAATTATTAATAAATATATTGCGCATGATGGTATACATCCATCCTTTAAAATTTGTATCGGGAGTAAATTTCTCCTCATTATCTAATGCTTTCAATGATGTTTCCTGCAACAGGTCATTTGCTTCTTCTCTATCAGCTGTCAGTTTAAATGCGAAACGGAATAATTCCGATTGAACATTCAGTAAATGCTGTGTAAAGTCGACTGTCTTCATACCATTTTATTTTTAAGTTGTTATTTTTTCTGTTTTTAATTTCTGTTGCAATATTAACGACTTCTTGTAAAAGAGATAACAGAAAAACTAACAACAAAAGGGGCAAAAACTGCCAAGTAACAGTTTTTACCCCCTAATATAACAGTTAACAGGTGGTTGAGAATTAACTTTTATGCACCTCCCTGACCGCCACCGGTACTACCGGAACCGCTTCCGCCACCTTTCAAATCATCATTATTGATACTACGAGCTGCTTTTTTCACCTGCGCTTTTAGCTCACCAAATCTCCAACTGATATTAATGCCATAATAGCGGTTGGGGGATTTACTCTTGCTCCACGAAATAAAAGTAGAAGTCGTAGTAGAATTATCATAAGTATTATATTTACTAAAGATATTAGACGCATTCATAGAGACCGTCAGGCGTTTCTCTTTCAAGAAAGAACGACTCAGGCTAAATCCATAGTAAGTATAAGATGAACCCTTTCCTTGTAATGAAATATAAGGAGTGCCTCCACCGCCATACACACTAAAACGAATATCCCACGGTAATGTCTGTTGTGCATTACCAAAGAAGTTACCTTGATAACCATGGTTACGAGCTGTGAACTCTTCATTATCACTCTTATAATCAGAGTAAGAGCCACTGGCATTGATAGAGATTCTTGTCTTAGAGCCCGGATTCCAGTTCATCCACAACGAAAGACGTGTGCGGTTTGTATGACCAATATTGCCATAGGTATTATTCTGTACACCGTTCTCCATAAATGAATAACGCTCAATACCATTATTTACAAACGAATAGTTCAAACTTAAGTTCATATTAAACTTTTGTGAGAAAGAACTGTAAGTCATTCCCACTGAATGAGACTTCTCACTATCCAAGTCAGGATTACCATAGCTGATGCTTGTCGGATTACTTGTATCTCTAAACGGATTCAAATACCAAATACTCGGACGACTGATTCGCATGTTATAATTTGCACGAATGGTTTTGGTAGGTGCAAGCTGATAAGTAAAGCTGGCCGAAGGAACTAAATCATCGAAGTTACTGTCGAAGTTTCTGTCAGGCATATACTTATATTCCACATCCATAATAGTATGTTCGAAACGTACACCCGCCTTACCGCCAAACTTACCCAATTTCAACTGATAATCGGCATAAGCAGCCAAGATATCTTGATCTTGATTAAATTTGCTGGTCAAATCATTATCCGGCTGATAGATATTATTGTCATCGGCTTTAAAATACTTACTGTCACTCTGATTTCTACGTAAAATGTACTTAACACCGGCATCTATCTGATGTTGCTTGGTAATTGGATTGGTATAGTCAAGCTGGAAAGTATGTTCATCAGTACGAGCATCATTGTCATAATGCTGATCCCTCAAATAATCCATGCTGTAAGGATAATCCTTCACTTCTTCATATTCTGTATAAGCCTCACTATTATCGGGAGAACCGTTATAACGATATGAGAAAGTCAGAAATTCGCCTTTTTTCTTAAAAGAACGCTGATAGTCGAAATTAAATCCCACACTGGCCCATTCCGATTCATTACGGCTCAACGTATTATAACTGTAAGCATGTTCTTTTTGGGCGTTCAGCATGTTCGTGCTTCCATAGCCATTGTTCTTAAACTTTCCTCCAAACATATTCATAGAAAAAGTAATAAGATTCAGAGTATCAATTTCATAACTACCCTCCATACTGCCATATTGGAAATTGCCTTTATGCTTGGAAGAGCTTTCCGAACTCAAATACTTATAATCATCCGAAGTGAAATCTTCGCGACCACTTGAACTATAAGAACGCGGACTGGTATTATGATTATAAGCATAATTTCCGGTAACAGTAAATTTACCGATCTGAACTGTTCCATATCCGCTGGCATTATAACCGCGATTGCTGACACCACCATTCAAAGTGACTGTATAACCTTCCATTCCGCCACCGGTAGTAATGATGTTCAAGATACCACCGACACCTTCCGCATCATATTTTGCACCCGGGTCAGTAATAACTTCAATAGACTTCACAGAGTTGGCCGGCAAGCTCTTCAATACTTCAGTGGGATTGTTACTCATCATATTATTCGGCTTCCCGTTTACATGCACTTTAAAGTTACTGCTTCCGTTTACCTGAATTTTATCTTCCCCGTCTACGGTTACCAAAGGTACCTTACGGAGCATTTCGAGAGTAGAATTCGTTTTTGAATCCGGGTCATCTTCAATGCTGTAAGTAACCTTATCAATTTCTGCTTTCACAAGTGGCTTCTGAGCGACCACTTCCACTCCTTTCAGCATTTCGGTTGCTTCTGCCATTTGAATATGACCTAAGTCCGCTACCTTCTTTGTATCAGATACAGTGAATTCTTTCTGTACGGTCCGCTTGCCGACAGAAGAAAAACTAATCAGATAAGTGCCCGGAGAAACGAGACGTTCACTAAACTTTCCATTCGTGTCTGTCACAGCCAGTTTTACCGGTTTGGCCGGATTACTCTTCAACGAAATACGAATGGTTGAATAAGGTTCTCCTTCATTTGATAAAGAATCTACTAAAACTCCTTTTACTGAGAACTGCCCTTGAGGACTTTTTTGAGCGTTTGCATTAAATGTCACACTGACAAAGAGCATGATAAAGATGCATAGAATGTTGTCTTTCATATATTAAAAAAGTGTTTGTTTGGTGCAAATATAGGCAAACTATAATATGTAGTTACTTTTATTACGTTAAATAAACTATAATGTTTCCCATCTGCAAAATGGAGTTTTCATAAGGGATGAGTTATAATAACGAACATCTCCGGTTACCTCCTGTCCGATGAAATGGGGCTTTTCATATGATTCATCCTCATATTTCAATTCTACTTCCGCAACAACAAGGCCCTCATTATCACCATAAAATTCATCTATCTCAAATGTATGCTTTCCGCTTTTTACCAGATAACGAGTCTTGTCTATCACACCCGGTTCACACAATTTCATCAATTCTTCCGCTTCTTGCAGAGATATTTCTTTCTCCCATTCATAACGACTCATACCGGATGCATTAGAAGCCCCTTTTATAGTAAGATACCCCTTATCGCCCCGGATACGAACACGCACCGTACGTCCGCGGGCACTACAAATGTATCCTTGTACAATACGACTTTGCGAATATGCCTCCTGCTTATAACTATCATCGACAACCAAAAATTTTCGTTCTATTTCCTGTGCCATCTTATTTCCTTATTAATATAACAAAAAAGTCCCGCACGGATTTTCCGGCAGGACTTCAGTTATTTCTTGCGGTTTTATCCATAGACAGCATACCCTACCATAGTGATCAGAGCCAGTACTATCAAAGCGATAAATATGCCTTTTACTATTTTGTTTGCTTTCTCCTCTTCGCGCTTGCTATGATTAGCTTTCTTATTCTTTCCCATAAATATTTTATTTTAAGATTAAACTTTCTCTTTTGTGACCTTCAAAAGTACAAAGTTTCCGGGAGAAAACAAATAAATTACTTACTTTTTACGCATTCTCCGAACCCGAGAATTCCATGAGATACGCTTTAATAAAGTCGTCAATCTTTCCATCCATCACGCCATTTACGTCCGATGTCTGGTAGTTCGTGCGATGATCTTTCACACGACGGTCGTCAAATACATAACTTCTGATTTGCGACCCCCATTCTATCTTCTTCTTTCCGGCTTCTACCTTGGCCTGTTCTTCCATGCGATGCTGCAGCTCCTTGTCATAAAGGATAGAGCGCAACTGGCGCATTGCATTTTCCTTATTCTTCGGTTGGTCACGAGTCTCGGTATTTTCAATCAAGATTTCTTCTTCTTCTCCTGTATAAGGATCTTTATACTGATAACGCAAACGTACACCGGATTCTACCTTATTTACGTTCTGTCCGCCGGCTCCACCGCTTCGGAATGTATCCCAACTCATACGTGCCGGTTCAATATTTACCTCAATACTGTCGTCGACCAACGGAGTTACGAATACAGAAGCAAAAGACGTCATACGTTTTCCCTGAGCATTATAAGGAGAAACACGTACCAAACGATGCACACCATTCTCACCCTTTAAATAACCATAAGCAAAACTGCCTTCAATGTTCATAGTCACAGCTTTGATACCGGCCTCGTCACCTTCCTGAAGATTGGCGATGCTCAGTTTATAACCGTTTGTTTCGGCCCAACGCATATACATACGCATCAACATGGATGCCCAGTCCTGACTTTCGGTACCTCCGGCTCCCGAATTGATTTTCAGCACACAATCCATTTGGTCGGCTTCCTGACGAAGCATATTTTTCAACTCCAAAGATTCTACAGCAGTGAGCGCTTTGGAATAAGCGACATCCACTTCTTCCTCGGTCACCAAGTCATCTTTAAAGAAATCAAAAGACAATTCCAATTCGTCTGACAAAGTCTTTACCTCACGATATCCGTCAATCCATTTCTGAATCTCTTTTACTTTCTTCATCTGTGCCTCAGCTTTCTTGGCATCATCCCAAAATCCGGGCGCTTGTGTACGAAGCTGTTCTTCTTCCACCTGAACAAGTTTATTCTCAATGTCCAAGTATCTTTCGAGGGCAGCGGTACGTTCTTTTACGTCTTTCAGTTGCTCTATTGTTATCATTTTGAGGAATTTTTCTTTTAAGTTGCAAAGATATAACAATTTAGGCACTGATTACATGGATTTCACTGTTTTTAATGAAAGAACAATGCATTCCGTACAATCCGTGCCTAAAATACAAATGAATCAAATTCTTTATTCTTCGTACATCTTTTCTATTTCGGCAGCATAATTCTTATTCAACACATTGCGCTTTATCTTCAACGTATTAGTCAGTTCACCGCGTTCCATACTGAAAGGATGGGGCAATAAGGTAAAACGTTTAATCTGCTCATAATGTGCGAATTGCTGTTGAAGCGTATCAATTCGTTCCTTAAATAAATCGATAATCTGTTGGTCCTGCAACAGCTCTTCCATAGAAGCATACTTGATGCCTTTCTTTTCGGCGTACTCTTTTACCAATTTATATTCCGGAATGATTAAAGCCGAAACAAACTTACGCTCATCCGCAATAATGGAAATCTGATCGATATATCGGTCCACCACCAACTTAGCTTCGATAGCTTGAGGAGCAATATATTTCCCATTTGAAGTTTTAAACAAATCCTTAATACGCTCAGTAAGGAATAAATGTCCGTCCTTGATATAACCGGCGTCACCCGTATGAAACCATCCGTCTTCAGTAAAGGCAGCCTTTGTTGCCGCTTCTTTCTTATAATACCCATGCGTAATGCCGACACCGCGAAGCAATATCTCATTGTTTTCGCCAATCTTCACTTCCACATGCGGCATAATACGCCCTACAGAGCCTACCACATGATCAAAGTCATTTTCGCAAGACACGGTTGCAGTTGACTCTGTCAATCCATATCCCGCCACCATATTAATACCTACCGACAATATAAATTCCTGAACAGCAGGTGGAATGGCAGCTCCGGCAGTCGGAAAGAAGCGACCATTCTCAATACCGATGGTCTTCTTCAGCAAGCTATAAATAGTCTTCTCATAAAATTTGTATTTCATGTGAAGCAAGGCCGGAGGCGTAAGTCCCTTGCATACATATTCTATATTATGCTCACGACCTACTTTCAATGCATCCAGCATCAGTTTTTTCTTCAGTCCGGTCGTTTCATTGATTTTCTCCTGAACTCCGGAATACACTTTCTCCCAAAAACGAGGAACACTGCACATGGCTGTCGGACGAATCTCCTTGATGGTCTTCTGAATATCCACCGGACGCAAATTGATAGCCAACTGGCAACCCATAGAAATACACCAATAACTCCAGGCACGCTCAAACACATGGGTAAAAGGCAGGAAATTCATCACTACTTCTTGGTCACCCAATTGCGGGAAACGCTCATTGTGTGCCTTGATAGCTCCTTCATAACAAGAATGATGTAACATTACCCCCTTGCTGTCGCCCGTCGTTCCACTGGTATAAAGGATATTGGCAATATCCCCATTACCCGATTCGGCAATGCGCTTGTCCACTTCCGCCTGATGTTGACGAGCTTTGCCCAACTTCAGGAATTCGTCAAAGTAAATCGAAGAGGTATCACGCTTATCGCGCTTTACATCCTTATCAAAAATAATAATCTGCTTCAATTGTGTGCCAAGCGACATCACCCGGAAGGCAACATCATACTGTAACTGTTCACCCACAAAAAGGTAATGGATATCCGCATCCCCCAGCATATAAAGCACTTGGGCCTCCGAGCTTGTGGCATAAAAAGGAATAGTCACTGCACGAATACCAAAAGCGCCAAAATCCACATAAAGGCATTCGGGCTTATTTTGAGAAAAGACACCAATATTTTCTTGTACACCTACACCTAACTCAAGAAGTGCATTGGAAGTCGTTGTTACCGTTTCGGCAAATTGTTTCCATGAGACCGGAACCCAAGTTTCAGTATCATAATCACGATATTTCAGGGCTACACGGTCGCCATATTTCTCAGCCTGACGCTGAATCAGGACAGATAATTGGGAATTGCTCATTATAAATTATTTTAAATACGTGGCAAAGTTATCGTTTAATTTGGAATTATCCATCATAAACAGGCATTAATTTTCCCGACCAATCAAAGAGTTACAAGAATCCCAACTTTAAAATTAGTTGCATACATAACTTAATTATCACTACTTCTAAGCATACTTTACCGGGCAAAAATCGTATCTTTGCCGCACAATAATTATAAAATCGATATGATTGACTTAGCATATTACACTTCAGAAGCAACCACGTTGCTGAATTCGCTAATAGGCATCCCTTCGCTGAGCAGAGAAGAGGAAGCTGCTGCCGATTTTCTTCAAAACTATATTGAAGAGACCGGTATTATGACAGGTCGTTCGGGAAACAACATTTGGTGCATCAGCCCTATGTTTGACTTGAACAAACCTACTATCTTGCTCAATTCGCACATCGATACTGTAAAGCCTGTGAACGGCTGGCGTAAACATCCCTTCACTCCGAAGGCTGAGAACGGAAAAATTTACGGACTGGGCAGTAATGATGCGTGTGCCAGTGTAGTATCTTTATTTCAAGTTTACCGCCATTTATCTACCACCGAACAGGCTTATAACCTTATCTTTTTGGCTTCATGCGAAGAAGAAGTGTCAGGCAAGAACGGTATTGAAAGTGTTTTGCCCCAGCTTCCACCCATTGCATTGGGTATTGTAGGAGAACCAACAGAGATGCAACCTGCCATAGCAGAGAAAGGTTTGATGGTGGTCGATGTGACAGCTCACGGAAAAGCGGGGCATGCAGCACGCAATGAAGGTGACAACGCTATATATAAAGTATTGGAGGATATCCGGTGGTTTCGTGACTATCGTTTTCCAAAGGAGTCTCCTTTATTGGGACCGGTCAAAATGAGTGTTACCCAAATCAATGCCGGAACCCAACACAATGTCATTCCCGATATCTGCACGTTTGTTGTAGACATCCGCAGTAATGAATGTTATTCCAACGAAGAATTATTTAATGAAATCAGCACTCACATCAAGAGTGAAGCCAAAGCGCGTTCGTTCCGTCTGAATTCATCCCACATTGATGCCGGACATCCGTTTGTCAGACGTGCTATTCAGTTGGGCCGTGTTCCATTTGGCTCGCCTACCTTGTCCGATCAGGCTTTAATGAAATTCCCATCGGTAAAAATGGGACCGGGCAAATCCTCACGTTCTCACACGGCCGATGAATATATTATGGTATCGGAAATAGAAGAAGCCATCGGGCTGTATATAGAATTGTTGGACGGGCTGGTGATATAATTAATATGATAGGAAAGGCGTGCCAAAGTAACAACACGATAACAAAATCGGCTTTGACACGCTATACCATCAGAACATTTCATTTTCAGAAAAGCAAAAAAAACAGTTGATACAGTAAGTAAATAACCCAAACAGCTAAAGCCACAAGCAGCAACAATAAATAATTATTCTTTATCCATTTCTTCAAATTAATCATCAAGTATTTAAAACCATTGGCTTCCACTTTAGCAACGTATGCCCGATACTCGCGCTGTATTTCGCTATATTTTTGCTTCCAATCAGATAAGGCACTTTCCACTTCTGCCAACTTCATTTGCATATTCTTTACCCGTACTTTCTCGTCACTCAACTGTTCCTGCAACAAAAACTTTTCTTTCATCAGCTCTTCCATCCACAGTTGTTCTGCCTTCAATCGTTTTTCTTGCAACCATAGTTCTACTTCCCGTTGTTTTTTTTGCTCCAACTCCTCTTGCTGCCTAACTTTCTTTATTTGTTCTATCTTTTGCAGTTGCTCATTTTCAAAGTCATGCAATCTGATTTGCAAAATTTTAACCGTATCCCTCTCCTTTGACAATTCATACCGAAGCTTTGTACTTAACTTTGTCAACCTCATTACTTCAGCACTTTCACATTCCTTGTGCCTCAACTTGGGATCACATTTCGCCCGTTGCCTCACCTCCCCATTTCTCAGCCTGGCACACACTTCCCTCATATTCCGATTCAGTTTCTCCAGCTTTGTCACATTATCCCGCTGTTCTTCTATAAAATTAAAGCTCTTTTTGCAAATACGGTCAACAGTATTCTTGTATATCTTCAATGTAGTCTGAAGTGTATGAGAATATTTTGAAGCAATCAAATCCAGCCGTTCTCCCATACTGAGCGACAAAAAGATACCGCGTTCTTCCTCATTTCTGATAAACAGGGAAAAAGCCTGCACAAATGCCCGATAGACACGGAATAAAATCCTTTGTTGCACTTCAAAAGCAACGTGGGTTTCATTGCAAGCCCTCAATTCTACCTCCAGCATTCTGTCAGTATCACGCAGCTGAGCAATGATTTCCTTTTTATCTTCTATCTCTTTATGCAAATCCAGATAGGAAATAAACGAATCCTCGTCTATCAGTTTTACCTTTCTCCCAATTTGGGACGAAGTAACAACTTTCCGTACAATCAAATTACAAATATAATTTTCATCTATTTGATATTTCTCGGATATATACTTTATAGGTACCCAGTGACTCATAGTATTACATATCATTTTTATAAATCCCATATCAATTCTTCTTAAGAGACAGAAGCTGATGAACAAAGCTATGCATTTTTTAATGCAAAAACAATCTTTTATCAAGAAAATTGTTTAACATTTTAATAATCGGGGTATCCGATAGAAATATGAATTATTTATCAAGAGAGAAAAGTAAATGTTTTCAAAAGACCAAAGAGTTTTAAAAAAAGACTTTGAGATTTTAAAAGAAGACCTTGAAGTTTTCAGAAAAGACCAAGGTCTTTCGAGACGAGAATGGAAACAACATTCTCCTCCGTCAGAAAAGTTGATGCGATGTGCTTTCACACATAACAGATACTTAAATCTCCTATTCATGGGATTTTTGTGTGAAAGCAATTCCTGCTTGCCACAAGCCGGGGAACTTATCTTCCCAACCAAAGCTCGGGGTTCAGCTTCGCTGTCTCTTTACGCAGTTGGAAATGAAGAACCGAATTACCTGAACTATCAGTATGAATAGTACCAAGTATAGTTTTCGTACTTACTTTACTTCCTTTGGACACAGCTACAGAAGAGAGATTGCAATAAACCGATATATAGTTACCATGGCGCACCAAAATATTATTCAAGCCATTGTATTGGAATATAGCCGAAACTTCTCCATCAAAAATTGCACGTGCCTTTGCACCCGGTTTGCCTTTGATATCAATACCCTTATTATCCAACTTCACATTACGCAGTCCGTCCACAGCATACTGTCCGTAATGACTCACAATGACATACGGTCCCGTGACAGGCATCGGCAATATTCCGCGGTTACGCTCAAAATTGCCTGACAACCGGTGATCTTCATTATTCAAATTGAATTTTTCCACCGGTGCCACCTTCTTTCCCGAAGTTTTAACACCCGATTTTGAAGTAGAGGCAGTTTCCCCACTGCTCTTTTTATTCGCTTCGGCTGCTTTTGCCGCAGCAGCCTTGCGTGCAGCAGCTTCGGCAGCGGCCTTACGGCGCGCTTCCTCTTCAGCACGCTTACGGGCTTTTTCTATTTCAATCTCTATCAACCGATCTATCTGTGCATTCAGTTGTTGTGCAGAACGTTTTTTCTTGGAAATTTCATTCTGTATTCCTTTCTGCTTCTTCTTAAGATTAGCCAAAAGTGTCTGACGGTCTTTTTCCTGAATTTCAAGCTTGGCTTTTTCTGTTTCTCCTTGCTTTAAAAGATTCTCTTTTGCTTTGCGGGTTTGTTCCAGTTCTTTCTTCTTCGACACTACCTGACGTTGCTTACGCTCTATCTCAAGTCCCTGAAGACGCTGATAGTTGGCATACTCCTGCACATAACGCATACGACGATACGTTTGGCTCAGGTTTTCAGCAGAAAAAATAAACATCAGTTTCTCCTGCACAGACTTATTACGGTACATATACTGCACAGATGCCTCGTATTTCTTCTTTTTCTCCTTCAGGTCCCGCTGCAAGGCGGTCAACTGGCGTTGCAAAGTTGTTATTTCCTTTGCCAGTGTATTCACATCCGTTTCGATGGTATGGATATATCTTCTACGCTCTTCTATCTGCCCGGTGAGCAGAGCCAGATTTTCCAATTGGCTTTTCACATCCTTTTTGGTAGATTGCAACAGAGTCTCCGACTCAGCAATCTGCTGATGCAATTCTTTCCGTTTGTTTTCCAGCTCCCTAATCTTCCGGGTGCTCTGTGCCGACAGTGCACTCAGAAAACAACAGGCGATACACAGTAGGAAGATACGTTTCATTTCTTAATGAGCTGTTTGAGCAAATCTTGCAATTCAACTTTATCATATTTCTTGGGCACATCGGTATGGGTTTCCCAATCACTGCCGGTAGACAGACGGGAAAAGTCAAAAGTGGCCGTGACGGGCTTCTTGCCTCCTTCAAAGGAAACAAACATGTGACTCGGGAACTGTTTTTTCTCCAACGGACGGAACTTATCATATTTCCAACGCAATCCGTAAGAAGTGCCTGCCAGTCCGATATGGCTTTCTTTCAGCAACCCTTCATCGGCTGTGGTGCGGAAGCGATAAGCAAACTTCTTTCCGTTCTTCACCTCCAGCACGGCATGCTCGTTTTCGGGATGAACGGTGAATGCCGAAATATCGCGAGCAGATAATGTTGTCTTACCGGGAAGGAAGATTTCGTTCAGAAACAATGCCTGCAGGGAGTGAAAGTCCAAATCTGCCTTTGCCAACCCCTTAAGCTCTGCAAACGATACCTGCACGTAACGCTTGTTCAGGCGGTCCATCACCAATATCCCATCGGGAGAGATTTCGGCGCGCGCCACTTCGATGCCGATAAACGGAGCTGTAAGAGACAATTGTATCACTTCATCACGCTTCATGCGGATAGTGCCGCTTATTTTGGTAGCTCCCTTTCCGTTCAGGTCGACAGCCATTGACATCTTTGCCGTCAAAGCATCCCATGCCGGCGCACGGTTGAGAACCTCAGTCATATACTCCGTTTCCGACAAATTACCGATAGACACGCTCTTTTTCATGCTCTTGGTAGAAGAACAGGAAGAAACGAATGCCAGCAATACGGCTCCGAACAAATAAATATAGATACGCTTCATCATTCTGCAAAGTATTTCTTTTGTGCAATCTTCTTCTTTAATAATTTCAATTCCTTCTCGTCACGCGGTTCACTGCCTTCTTGGGGCGGTTCATTGGCAAGCTTCTCGGCTTGTCGCCAATACTCCAATGCCTTTTCCTTTTCGCCGCTCATATAATAAATATCTCCGCAATGTTCCACCACCACCGAACTCTTGTCACCCTCGTTCTGCATGGCCTGATCAATATAAATACGGGCTTCAGCATACTTTCCTTTTTCAAAAAGTATCCACGCATATGTGTCGAGATAAGTTCCGTTTGTCGGCTCAGCCTTGACAGTGCGATAACTCATTTCCTCCGCTTTATCCAAGTGCTCGCGTTCTACCGACAGATAATAAGCATAATTATTGAGAGCACCGATATTATCCTCTTTATAAACCAAAGCCGAATCATAAGCAGCGTATGCCTCGACATTCATTTTCTTGATATGATACAAATCTCCCATAATGGCATAGAAATCTGATACGATATTCTTATCGCTTTTCTCATTTACCTGGTTCACCCCTTTCTTAAAAACTTCGAGTGCCTCGTCAGGCTGATCTTTCTGATGGTAAGCAAGTCCCAGATAATAATAGAATTCCAATGTTTCGGGAGTATACTCCAATGCCGGAGTACAAAGTGCTATCACCTCATCCATATCTTGCTCGCGAATGGCGAAACTCAGAAGTTGCAGGCGAGCAGGAATGTTTTCGGGATCGATCTCAAGCACCTTATGAAGCACAGGAACGGATTCCTTGTCCATCTTCTTGGTCAGCAGATATTGAGCTGCCAACATAGCGATGTCCGCATTTTCCTGTTTTCTTTCGAGCATGGAATTAAACAAACCGGCTATCTTGATACTATCCTTGTCGGTTTGTTCCGAACGAAGGATGAGCTGACGCATGATGTTCATCTTAGTATTGCTCTCCACCCTGTCGTTCAACAGTATAGAGTCCAACTGAGCCTGATACAGACTGTCTTCTCCCTTCTTCTCGTAATAAGTAGCCATAGACAGCATGGCAGGAGCATATCCCGGTTCTTCTTTCAACACCTTCTGGAAGATGGAATACGCCTCTTCTTCCTTTCCGTTGTTCATATAAACATCTCCCAAGATAGTGAGATAGCGCATATCGTATGGATATTCTTTCGCAAGATTCTCGATTTCGGTAAACGCTTGTTCGTCGTTGTCCATCGCCAAATACATGCGGAACTTCTCCATACTGATAGCCTCAGACTTTCCATCACGTTCCTCCAGGCGGTTCAGTGTATTGATTACCTGCTGATAGTCTTTGGTACGGTTATAAAGGTCCACCAACGACATCAATGGTTCCAATCGTTTTGGGAAATGACTTACCATGTCTTCATAAACATAGATTGCTTTTGCCGCCTCCCCTTTATTTTGATAATAAGCAGCAAGTGTCTGATTATACCAATAATTATTCGGGTCGGCCGCCACTGCCTCCTTCAAAGCCCTTTCACCCTTGTCAGGCTGATTGAGAAACATATAAAATTTAGCTATCTCATATAAAGTCGCCGCCCCCTGCGGATAAATGTCCAAGCAATGGCTATACATTTCAAAAGCGGCGTCAAGGTCACCTTTTTCCTTCATGCGGAGTGCTTCCAGGAAAAAATAATCGTATTTACGTCGCTGTTCGGGTGTCAGCGGGTCTTTCTGCTCTTCTGCCGGCGTTTTTTGGGAAGAAGACGCCTTCCGCATGGTTCCGCACGACATGAGCAGAGCCACAAGGCAAAGCCACAATAGCGGCAAATATCTTTTAGTTGTTTGTCTGTTATTCATTATTCTATTCTAGTTTTTACCGGTATGTCCAAAGCCCCCGGCACCACGTTCAGTTTCATCCAAGACTTCCACTTCCTGCCATTCGGCCTGTTCATGACGGGCAATGACCATCTGTGCAATTCGCTCTCCATCTTCTATCGTAAATTCCTCCGCCGAAAAGTTAATCAGGATAATACAAATCTCTCCCCGATAATCGGCATCGATAGTACCGGGAGAATTTAATACACCAATACCTTTCTTGAGAGCCAAGCCGCTGCGTGGGCGGATTTGTGCCTCAAACCCCTTGGGAAGGGCAATATACAATCCTGTCGGAACAAGACAGCGCTGCAAAGGTTTTAATACAATCGGTTCGTCCAAATTAGCGCGGATATCCATTCCCGCCGATTGCCCGGTAGCATATTGGGGAAGCTGATGCTTTGATTTATTGATTACCTGTACTTTCATTTTCAAAATTAACTTATCTAATAAGATGCAAATCTACACAATTCAATGGATTTATCTAAGCGTTTACAGTTTTTTAAACGGAGATTTTATACTTTTGCAAACATATAAACCCCGAATTATGAACTGGAAACAATTAATATCAAATAAACGCTTCGGACTGGAAGAGCTGCACGAAGCACGGAAAGACGACCGCTCCGAGTTTCAACGCGACTATGACCGGCTGATTTTCTCTGCCCCTTTCCGTCGTTTGCAAAACAAAACGCAGGTATTTCCATTGCCGGGAAGCATATTCGTGCACAACCGCCTGACGCACAGTCTGGAAGTGTCGTGTGTAGGGCGCTCTTTGGGAAATGATGTGGCCAGCCGGCTATTGCAGAAACATCCTGAACTGGCAGACTCTCATATATCAGAAATAGGTTCTATCGTATCGGCAGCTTGTCTGGCACATGATTTAGGGAACCCTCCTTTCGGACATTCCGGAGAGAAAGCCATCTCAACTTACTTCTCGGAAGGGAAAGGAATAGCCTTGAAAGAAGAGCTTTCATCGATAGAATGGGATGATTTGATACACTTTGAAGGAAACGCCAATGCTTTCCGGCTCTTGACGCATCAGTTTGAAGGAAGACGTAAAGGTGGATTCGTGATGACTTATTCCACCCTGGCCTCTATTGTAAAGTATCCTTTTTCTTCACGTCTGGCAGGAAAAAAATCAAAGTTCGGCTTCTTTCTGAGCGAAGAAGCAGATTTCCAAAAAATAGCTACCGAGTTGGGAATCACCCGGCTGAGCCAAGAAGGAGAACCATTGAGATACGCCCGTCATCCGCTGGTTTATCTGGTAGAAGCAGCAGACGATATCTGTTATCAAATGATGGATATAGAAGACGCTCACAAGCTGAAGTTACTGACCCATGCCGAGACAAAAGAGTTATATAGTTTATTCTTCGATGACAAAAGAAAGCAGCGAATAGAAGAGATTTGCCGGATTGTAACGGATGTTAATGAACAGATTGCCTATCTTCGTTCTTCAGTCATCGGAGCATTGATAAAAGAATGCACCCGGGTATTCGTAGAGCATGAAGAAGAAATCCTTTCAGGAGAGTTTGAAGGGTCACTCATCAAACATATCGGTTCTCCTTTAAAAGAGGCATACCAGCATTGTTCGGAGATTGCTTTTCATAAGATTTACCGTTCGAGTGATGTGCTGGATATAGAACTTGCCGGTTTCCGGGTAATCAGCACGCTGATCGACTTGATGATCAATGCAGTGCGTACGCCAGAAAAAGCTTATTCACAGCTACTTATCAATCGTATGTCAAGCCAATATAATGTGAATGCACCTACCTTGTATGAAAAAATACAGGCTGTACTCGATTATATATCCGGAATGACCGACGTGTACGCGCTCGACCTTTACCGCAAAATAAAAGGCAACAGTCTTCCGGCTGTATAGAAGCCTATTGCAATTGCTTAGCCACGGCCGTGGTTAAGCCTGCTCACCCGGGTGGTTAAAGTTAGTCACGGCCGTGGTTAAACTTAACCACAGCCGTGACTAACGAATATCTTACTTTCATCGACAAAAGAAACAAAAAACAAGAGCATGAAGGCATAAGTATGTGCAACTTATTATATCATCAACTGTTTCTGAGTGGTTTTAATGTATCGGAGAAAAACGACACAGGTTATCCCTAAAAGACATTCGGGCAAGTTTACACCTGCCCGAATACTTCAACTGCCTTCCGGCAATTACCTGTCCGGCCTCACGGCCTCTCTATGTATATACAATTACTTATTTCGTTAAAACAGGATGCGCCCCCGAGGTTATCTTCAATGATTCCGGATGCTGTTTCACAAAAGATTCAATATGACGCACACGCTTCTCTTCCAATATTTCATTGACAGCAATCAAAATACCAGTTTCTTCAACATCACCAAATCCATAATTAATAGCAGTACCAAACATGCGCATCGTCGGAGATAAACTCATATATGCATTTACCAATGGGGGGATATTATAGCCCAACTTACGCACCTCAGTATTAAGCACCTTATAATCCTCCTTGAAAGATTCATAACAAAACAAGTTCTTCAATAGTTCCGGGTCCGTTTCAATTTCCAACGATTTCATCGGAGTAATCAGTTTATCCTTATCGCCAAAATGCTTATTGAGGAAGTAAAGAATCATATCACGTCCCTGACGGTGATAACTGGGATACATTGTCATCTTGCCAAAGAAATACTTCACATTCGGTTTGATAACCGTCAAGGCTCCCAAGCCATCCCATAAATTATCAAGAGCAAACAAACCTTTTGAACCTGCACGTGTCGACTGATACTCCAGCGTCACAAACGAACGTCCGAGTTCGACGGTATAAGGCAGGTATTCTTTCAAGAATGTTTCGGAGAAATTAAACATATGGGCTGTTGCCAAAAGTGGTTTTCCATGTTCATCAAATTGAGCCTCATCGCCTAACAGATAACGATAGCCACCCAATATTTCTTCAGCTTCCGGATTCCATACCACCAACTGCTTATAGGGATTCTCCATAATGTCATACTCATCAATATCCATTGACTTTCCTGTACCTCCTCCCGCAGCACGGAAAGCAATCTCACGCAGACGACCGATTTCCTTCATTACATTGGGGGAATCCTGATAGGTTATGACATAAATCTCATTATGACTTTTATTAGTAAATCTAAGGCGCTTATCCTCTGTTAATTCCGCCTTTAGGATTTCTTTGTTAATTGGTGCAATAATCTCTTCCATATATATTTCTCTCTCCTTTGTCTGTTATAGTTTATAGACAACGTCCTTTACAAACTGCGCCCATTGCGCAGGAGTTTTAGACTTATCAAAAGTTTGCCAGGGAATAGGTTTACCAATGGTCAAGGTAAAAGTTTTATGTCGATTTTTCAACATTTCATCAGCCAAATAAAGCATAGCAATATTAAACTTAATACCTACAAATTTACATAAGTTGGCCAAATTATAGAAAAAATCCGAGTTCCGTCCTTCAAAATGCAGAGGTACTACATCGCGTTGCGTCTCCACGCTCTTGGTTACGAAAGTCTTTTTCCATTCCAAATCTCTTATCACACCATTCTGACGACGCGAACAGAGTCCGGCGGGAAACATAATGATATGATTATCAGAAGAAAAACCCGCTTCTACCATTTTAGGAAAATCTCTGGACTGAGAACCGGTTTTATTGATTGGAATACACAACGGCGCCAAGCCGTGCAGGTTCATCAACAAATCATTAACCAAGTAACGGACATTACCGCCATAGTGCTTCCCAAGAATATATCCTAAAGCAACACCATCTTGTCCTCCCAGCGGATGATTACTCACAAAAGTGCACTTACCCTCTTTAGGCAAGTTTTCCAGACCTTTAATTTCCACTTTAGCATCCAGAAACTCCATACAAGCTTCCAAAAATTCAACTCCGACTTTATCTTTGGAGTCATGCAGAAAGACGTTCAACTCATCCTGATGCACAATACGCTTCAAGTATGAAGTAACAAAGCGGGGAATGTATTTGGATTTCTTCCCTGCTTTCGTCTTTAAAATCTTATCTATGTCAATTAAAAATATAGAGTCGTCAGCCATTTTATAAATGTCTTTTCATTGCAAAAGTAACTTATCTTTTTTTATATTGGCAATTTATGACAGAAAAATGAACCCTTCTCTAAAAAAATTAAGAGTTTTTGTGTCTGAGGCAATACAAAGCGCACTATTTTTGCGCAGTTTAAAAACGAATGTGCAATTATTCAACCTCCTTTTTTCATTTCTCACACAAACCGGATTTCACTCCTTTTTATAAGAAAATTATTAAAATTAAACTTCCTGTTTACCAAGTGTATAGCTACTTTAACAACCTGTTGAAAACTTCTCGAAATATTTTCTTGGTTTTATTGTGGGGAATTGTGGGGAATTGTGTAATTTTACAACCTGAATAATATAATAAGGTATAAACATGAGATTTCTCGGCAATTCGGAAGCAAAAACAGATGCAAAAGGAAGAGTCTTTTTCCCGGCTGTATTCAGGAAGCAGTTACAAACGGCAGCCGAAGAATGCCTGATTTTACGTAAAGACACCTATCAGGATTGCCTGGTTTTATACCCGGAAAGTGTATGGAATGAGCAGATGAACGAACTGCGCAGCAAGCTCAATCGTTGGAACTCCAAACATCAGATGATTTTTCGCCAATTTGTATCAGACGTAGAAATCATCACACTGGACGGTAACGGACGTTTTCTCATTCCCAAAAGATACTTAAAGCTGGCAGACATCCGGCAAGAGGTCAGATTCATCGGAATGGATGATACTATCGAAATATGGGCAAAGGAAATTGCAGACAAGCCGTTCATTGCGCCTGAAGATTTCGGCAAGGAGCTAGAAGAAATAATGGGAAACAACAATAATGAAGGATTAGAATGAGCGAAACAGAACAGATATATCACATACCGGTACTACTGGACGAGAGTGTAAGCGGAATGAACATCCAACCCGGAGGCATCTATGTAGATGTAACATTCGGGGGTGGCGGTCATTCCAAAGAAATACTGAATCGCCTGGATCATACGGGACGCTTGCTCAGTTTTGATCAGGACGAAGACGCCGAAAAGAACATTGTAAACGACCGGCGTTTTACTTTTGTACGCAGCAACTTCCGCTATTTACATAATTTTCTTCGTTATCATAACATAGAAGGTGTAGATGCCATTTTAGCGGACTTGGGTGTTTCTTCTCATCATTTTGATGATTCGGAACGCGGTTTCTCATTTCGTTTTGAAGGAAAGTTGGATATGCGCATGAACAAACGTGCCGGCATGACAGCAGCCGATGTGGTAAACACTTACGATGAGGAACGACTTGCCGACATTTTCTATCTCTATGGAGAATTGAAGAACAGCCGCAAGCTGGCATCCGTCCTCATAAAAGCACGTGCAGACAAACCAATTGTTACGATTGGTGATTTCTTGGAAATCATTAAACCCTTATTTGGCCGTGAACGCGAAAAGAAAGAACTAGCAAAAGTATTTCAGGCTTTACGCATTGAAGTCAACCAAGAGATGGAAGCATTAAAGGAAATGCTTTATGCAGCTACAGAAGCTCTGAAACCGGGCGGACGTTTAGTGGTTATTACCTATCATTCCCTGGAAGACCGAATGGTGAAAAATATCATGAAGACCGGCAATGTGGAAGGAAAAATGGAACAAGATTTTTTCGGAAATGTACAAACGCCATTCAAGCTGATAAATAACAAAGTAATCGTTGCCGGTAACGAAGAGGTGAAACAAAACCCCCGTTCACGTAGTGCTAAATTGAGAATTGCAGAAAAAAAATAAACGAGATGGAAGAAGAACAAAAGCAAAATACGCAACAGGCCAAGGAAAGCACACCGCTACTTCTCCTAAACACATGTCTATCCGCAGCATATTAGGAGGAGATATTTTAGCAAACGACTTCTTTAAAAGACAAACTCGTTTACTTATCCTTATTATGATATTAACGGTGTGCTACATTAACAACCGTTATAAAAGCCAACAGGAATTGATTGAAATAGACAAGCTAAAGAAAGATTTAGTAGATATTAAATATGATGCTCTCACCCGTTCATCCGAATTAATGGAGAAGAGCCGTCAGTCACGTATCGAAGAATATATATCGACGGAAGAGAGTCATTTACAAACAGCGACCAACCGTCCTTATCTGATAAAAAAAGACTAAAATTATGATGCCGAACCAAAAGAACATAATGACCCGTTATTCCTTCATCATATTGATGATGGTATTGATAGGTATTGCAATAATTTGCAAAGCCGGCGTCATCATGTTTGCCGAACGGCAATATTGGAAAGATGTAGCCGACCGTTTTGTGAAAGAAAACGTAACCGTTCGCCCAACCCGCGGAAACATTATCTCTTCTGATGGGCAATTAATGGCAAGCAGTCTTCCGGAATACAAAATTTATATGGACTTCAAAGCCGGCGGCCATCTGAAAGACTCATTACTGATGCTCTATATGGACTCCATCTGTGATGGTCTGCACCAGATTTTCCCGGATAAGAGCAAAGCAGAATTCAAATCCCATATATTAAAAGGTAGAAAAAAGGGAAGCCGCAACTACCTGCTTTATCCCAAACGAATATCCTATATACAATATAAAGAGGCTAAACGTCTGCCCGTCTTCAACTTAAACAAATACAAGGGTGGATTTCACGAACAGGCATTCAACCAGCGCAAAAAACCATTCGGTTCATTAGCCATGCGTACATTAGGCGATATGTATCCCGACATTGAGCAAGGCGCCAAGAATGGTTTGGAACTTTCTTACGATTCTATACTAAAGGGACGTGAAGGTATTACTCACCGCCAAAAAGTGATGAACAAATACTTGAACATAGTAGATATACCGCCTGTTGACGGATGTGATATCATTACGACAATCGATGTCGGTATGCAAGATATCGCAGAAAAAGCATTGGTCGATAAATTGAAAGAAATTAATGCAACCGTAGGAGTTGCTATTTTAATGGAAGTTCAAACCGGAGAAATCAAAGCTATTGTCAATATGACCAAATGTGCTGATGGAGTATACAGAGAGATTCGCAATAATGCGGTCTCCGATATGATGGAACCCGGGTCTACTTTTAAGACAGCCTCTATCATGGTAGCTCTTGAAGACGGAAAAATAACACCCGACCAAACAATTGATACCGGAAACGGTGTTTATAATATGCATGGCGCCCGTATGAAAGACCATAACTGGCATCGTGGAGGATATGGCGTAATCACTACTACGCAAACATTAATGTATTCTTCCAATATTGGTGTGTCACGGTTAATAGACCAAAACTATCACGACCATCCTGAGAAGTATGTGCAAGGCTTATATAAATTAGGTATAGCGTCCCCACTTCATTTGGATATCCCGGGAGCAGGTGATCCATTTATCCGTATGCCCAACAAAAACAATTGGTCAAAAACAGCATTGGCATGGATGTCTATCGGATATGAGACACAGATTCCTCCTATCAGTACGGTAACTTTCTATAACGCTATAGCAAACAATGGTGTGATGGTTAAACCTAAATTTGTCAAGGCGATTATGAAAGACGGACAAGTTGTGAAAGAAATTCCGACCGAGGTTCTTAATCCGGCAATAGCTTCTCCCAAAACAATTCAAGAGATACAAGTTATTCTTGAAAAGGTGGTTAGCGAGGGATTAGGACGACAAGCAGGTTCCAAACAGTTTCATGTATCAGGAAAAACAGGTACAGCTCAAGTATCTCAGGGAAGATCGGGATACACCAATGGTATGCGCCAATATTTGGTTAGCTTCTGCGGCTATTTCCCCTCCGAATCTCCCCGATACAGTTGTATCGTAGCCATTCAGAAGAATGGCTATCCGGCATCGGGAGGCGGTATGGCCGGCCCTGTATTCCGCAATATTGCCGAGCGTGTGTTTGCAAAACATCTTGCTCAGGACTTACAAGGTGCGAAAGATTCAACTTCTATCTTAGTTCCTGACGTGAAACATGGGGATATAGGAGCTGCAAACTATATACTGAATCAGATTGATATAAGAACCACCGGTCTGTCAAACAGCTATTCAATTGACAAACCGGTTTGGGGGAACGTTACGACAAATCCCGACAATGTAATGTTCAGCAAAAAAGAAATAAATAATAAACTGGTACCAAGCGTAATCGGCATGGGCGCCAAAGATGCTGTTTACCTATTGGAGAGTATCGGTTTGAAAACCCGTCTAAGCGGAATGGGTAAAGTCAAGTCGCAGAGTATTCCTGCCGGCAATACCATACGCAAGGGACAAACCATACAATTACGATTAAATTAATATAGAAGAAAGATATGAAACTGGAAGAGATTATCAAAGGTATAACCGTAAGCGAGATCATTGGCAATACCACCAAAGAGATTTCAGGAATCAATATAGACTCACGCCTTATTGAACCGGAACATGTGTTTGTAGCTGTAAAAGGTACGCAGACAGACGGACATGCTTATATCACAAAAGCAATAGAAAAAGGTGCCGTTGCAGTGGTGTGCGAGACTCTTCCCGAAACATTGAATGAAAATATTACTTATATCAAAGTAGGCGATACAGAAGATATTGTCGGGAAACTGGCTACTGCCTTTTATGGTGACCCAACATCAAAACTGGAGTTGGTAGGCGTTACCGGGACAAACGGTAAAACCACCATTGCCACCTTATTATATAATATGTTCCGCAAATTCGGTTATAAGGTCGGCTTAATATCCACAGTCTGTAATTATATTGACGATGAAGCAGTTCCCACAGACCATACTACTCCTGATCCCATTACATTAAATCAATTATTAGGCCGTATGGCAGACGAAGGTTGCAAGTATGTCTTTATGGAAGTCAGTTCACATTCTGTTGCCCAAAAGCGTATCGGAGGTTTAAAGTTTGCCGGAGGTATTTTCACCAATTTAACGCGCGACCATCTGGATTATCACAAAACGGTTGAGAATTACCTGAAAGCCAAGAAAGCATTCTTTGATGGCTTGTCGAAAAGTGCTTTTGCCCTAACCAACCTGGACGATAGAAACGGCTTGGTTATGACACAGAATACCAAAGCGAAAGTCAGCACCTATTCTCTCCGCAGCCTCAGTGACTTTAAAGGCAAAGTACTTGAAGACGGATTTGAAGGAATGCTGCTGGACATTAACAATGTAGAAGTTAACGTGCAATTTATCGGACGTTTTAACGCTTCTAATTTATTAGCCGTTTATGGCGCAGGCTGTCTGTTGGGAAAGAAACCGGAAGATGTTCTTCTTGCTTTAAGTACACTACGTCCTGTTGCCGGACGTTTTGATTCCTTGCGTTCACCCAAAGGTTATACAGCCATCGTCGATTATGCACATACTCCCGATGCACTAGAAAATGTATTGAATGCCATCCACGAGGTATTGAACGGGAAAGGAAAGGTGATTACGGTTGTAGGTGCGGGCGGCAACCGTGATAAAGGCAAACGTCCCTTAATGGCTCAAGAAGCAGCCAAGCAAAGTGACAAAGTCATCATCACGTCAGACAATCCCCGCTTTGAAGAGCCACAGGATATTATCAATGATATGCTTGCAGGATTGAATAAAGAAAATATGCGTAAGGTCATCAGCATAGCAGACCGAAAAGAAGCTATCCGTACAGCATGCATGCTTGCCCAAGCCAAAGACGTTGTGCTGGTTGCCGGAAAAGGGCATGAAAATTATCAGGAAATAAAAGGTATAAAGCACCATTTTGATGATAAGGAGGTATTGAAAGATATATTTGCTAATGAATAAACCAACAAGAAATGCTATATTATTTATTTAATTTTTTAGAGCAGTGTGATTTTCCCGGAGCTAGAATGTTCGGTTATGTATCATTCCGTTCCTTGATGGCTGTCATCCTCTCATTGTTGATATCTGCCATCTTCGGAGAATATTTTATTAACTTACTGAAACGGAAACAGATTACAGAGACCCAACGCGATGCTTCTATCGACCCTTTTAATGTAAAAAAAGTAGGCGTTCCTACAATGGGAGGAATCATTATTATTGTTGCTATCCTTATTCCCTGTCTTTTATTGGGGAAACTGGATAACATTTATATGATATTGATGCTGATCACTACTGTTTGGCTAGGCACATTAGGATTTTTGGATGACTATATCAAAGTTTTCCGTAAAGACAAGGAAGGCTTGCACGGCAAGTTTAAGATTATCGGTCAGGTTGGTTTGGGATTAATCGTAGGATTGACTCTCTATTTAAGCCCTAACGTAGTTATCCGTGAGAATGTGGAAATACAAAAAGGAGGAGAAATAGTGGAGATTGTCCATAAAGCTCAAAATGAAAAGTCAACAAAGACAACGATACCATTCTTTAAGAACAACAACTTGGATTATGCCGATTTTGTCGGTTTCCTAGGTGACCATGCCCAAACTGCCGGATGGATATTATTCGTTTTAGTAACCATTTTTGTTGTAACGGCAGTTTCAAATGGTGCCAATTTGAACGATGGCATGGATGGAATGGCAGCCGGAAACTCCGCCATCATAGGTCTAACACTTGGAATTCTAGCATATGTGTCCAGTCACATCGAATACGCCGGATATCTTAATATAATGTATATCCCCGGCAGCGAAGAACTGGTTATATTTATATGTGCATTTATCGGTGCACTCATCGGTTTCCTTTGGTACAATGCATTCCCGGCACAAGTGTTCATGGGCGATACGGGAAGCTTGACCATTGGTGGTATCATAGCGGTATTTGCAATTATTATCCATAAGGAATTGCTTATACCCATCCTTTGCGGAATCTTCTTGATAGAAAACTTATCGGTCATTCTTCAAGTAAGATATTTCAAAAGCGGGAAAAAGAAAGGACATATCCAACGCATTTTCAAGCGTACACCTATCCATGACCATTTCCGCACTACATTAGCACAACTAGACCCTAATTGCAGCTATGTTTTTACAAAACCCGGCAATGTATTCCATGAATCAAAAATCACAGTACGTTTCTGGATTGTCACCATCGTACTGGCTGCAATTACAATTATTACATTAAAGATAAGATAAACAAAAATTGATTATGGCTAAGAGAATTGTCATATTAGGAGCCGGAGAGAGCGGTGCGGGAGCAGCAGTTCTGGCTAAGAAACAAGGTTTTGATACATTTGTTTCAGACATGTCTATGATTAAGAGCAAATACAAAGATATGCTGAACGAACGAGGCATTGCATGGGAAGAAGGAAAGCATACGGAAGAGTTGATACTAAATGCTGATGAAGTAATAAAAAGCCCCGGTATCCCTAATGATGCCCCGATGATTTTGAAACTGAAAGCACAAGGAACCCCTATTATCTCTGAAATAGAATTTGCGGGACGTTATACAAATGCAAAAATGATTTGTATTACAGGCAGTAATGGCAAAACCACCACTACTTCCCTGATTTATCATATCTTTAAAAAGGCAGGACTGAATGTCGGTCTGGCCGGGAATATAGGGCAAAGCCTTGCTTTCCAAGTGGCTGAATACAATTATGATTATTATGTAATTGAGCTGAGTAGCTTCCAATTGGATAATATGTATAAATTTCATGCCAATATTGCGGTGCTGATGAATATCACCCCGGATCATTTAGACCGGTATGACCATAAGATGCAGAATTATGTGGATGCAAAATTCCGTATCATACAAAATCAGACGGACGAAGATGCCTTTATTTTCTGGAATGATGATCCGATTATTCAGCGTGAGCTACATAAATATGGAATTCACGGACACTACTATCCCTTTGCCGAGCAAAAAGAAGAAGGAGCAGCAGCCTATGTTGAGAAAGACAAGGTATGCTTCACCAAACCGATTGCTTTCAATATGGAACAAGAAGAGTTGGCCCTGACCGGCACTCATAATTTATTCAACTCCATGGCAGCCGGTATTTCTGCTAACCTGGCCGGCATTCGCAAAGAATGTATCCGCGAAGCCTTAGGAGACTTCAAAGGAGTGGAACACCGCCTGGAAAAAGTATGCCGCGTAAAAGGAGTAGACTATATCAATGACTCAAAAGCCACCAATGTCAACTCTTGTTGGTATGCATTACAAAGCATGAAGACAAAAACAGTCTTGATTTTAGGCGGAAAAGATAAAGGTAATGATTACAATGAAATCGCCGACTTGGTAAAAGAGAAATGTGTAGGACTCATTTATATGGGATTACATAATGAAAAGCTGCATGAGTTTTTCGACCCATTCGGACTTCCCACAGCTGACGTTCAAAGCATGAAAGATGCTGTGGACGCAGCCTATCGCATGGCAAAGAAAGGTGAATCAGTACTGTTAAGCCCTTGTTGTGCCAGCTTCGACCTTTTTAAAAGTTACGAAGACCGCGGCGAGCAATTTAAAGACTGTGTAAGAGCATTGTAAAAGAGGTAATCTTATTTATTTCAACGTATAAACTGAAAATTAAATAGCATGGACCTGATAAAAGACTTATTCAAGGGCGACAAAGTAATCTGGATTATCTTCCTGTTTCTTTGTTTGATTTCCATTGTAGAGGTATTCAGCGCTGCCAGTACGCTTACTTATAAAAGTGGAGACCATTGGGGGCCCATCACCCAGCATAGTGTTATCCTGATGGTAGGTGCTTGTATTGTGGTACTGGTGCATAACATTCCCTGCAAGTGGTTTAGGGTTCTTCCCTTCTTCTTATTACCTATATCAGCAGTTTTATTGGTATTCGTAATGGGGATGGGTATCATTACAGGTGACCGTGTGAACGGAGCAGCCCGATGGATGACTTTTTTCGGCATCCAGTTTCAACCGTCCGAGCTTGCAAAAATGGCTGTTATTATCGTTACTGCTTTCATTCTTTCCAAGTTTCAGGAAGAAGACGGCGCCAACCCGAAGGCATTCAAATATATCATGTGGATTACCGGTATCGTATTCATATTGATTGCTCCCGAGAACGGTTCAACAGCCATGTTACTGTTTGGAGTCGTTTTTCTGATGATGATTATCGGTCGCGTACCATGGAAGCAACTTCTCAAGCTGATTTCTATCGTAGGAGTCATTGCCGTCATATTTATAGGAATGATTATGGTAACACCCGCAAAGCAATATCGTGATATACCGATGATGCATCGTGTAGAGACGTGGCAGAATCGTATTAAAGGGTTCTTCGAAGATAAAGAAGCGGTTCCGGCCGCCAAATATGATATTGACAAGAATGCCCAGATTGCCCATGCCAATATCGCCATTGCCTCCAGCAATATCATTGGTAAAATGCCGGGCAACAGTGTCCAGCGAGATTTCCTTTCGCAAGCATTTTCCGATTTTATTTTTGCTATCGTCATCGAAGAGCTTGGGTTGTTGGGAGGCGGCTTTGTTGTCGTACTCTACATTTGGTTGCTGATGCGCGCCGGAAAGATAGCTCGAAAAAGCGAAAAAGCTTTTCCCGCATTTCTTGTCATGGGTATTGCCATTTTGCTAGTTTCTCAAGCTATGTTGAATATGATGGTGGCAGTAGGTCTTTTCCCTGTTACAGGACAACCATTGCCTCTCATCAGTAAGGGAGGTACCTCTACTTTAATCAACTGCGCCTATATCGGCATGATTCTCAGTGTCAGCCGATATGTAGCAGAGAAAGAAGAACAAAAGAAACAGGAAGAAGAGACTACTGCCGAAGTCAAGTTGCAAGCAGCTACCCAAATTTTGCTGGAACACGCACGAGGCCTGGTAACAGCAGAAGCAGCCAGCAAACCTGGAAACGAAGATACGCTTTCGGAGGTTTCAGAATCTATTCCGACAGACGAAACAATACCGACAGAAGCTTCCGAAAACAATAAATCAGTCTAAGACTGAACATATTAGGAGTTTATTCATAACTTTGCATCAAAATAGAGCAAGAAATGGAAGAGAATTTAAGAATTATCATCAGCGGAGGAGGAACCGGCGGACATATTTTCCCTGCCGTATCCATTGCCAATGCCATTAAAGAGCAACATCCCGAAGCGGAAATCCTGTTCGTAGGTGCTGAAGGCAGAATGGAAATGCATCGTGTTCCCGCTGCCGGTTATCCGATAAAAGGTTTACCCGTTGCAGGGTTCGACCGTAAGAACTTGCTGAAAAATATATCCGTTCTTTACAAACTGGCAAAGAGCCAGTGGAAAGCACGCAAAATAATCAAAGAATTCCGTCCTCATGCAGCAGTCGGAGTTGGTGGATATGCCAGCGGCCCTACATTGAAAGTAGCCGGTATGATGGGAATCCCCACCTTGTTGCAAGAGCAGAATTCTTATGCCGGAGTTACGAATAAACTGTTGGCAAAAAAAGCCTGCAAGATATGTGTAGCATACGACGGTATGGAACGTTTCTTCGAAAAAGATAAAATCATCCTGACCGGTAATCCTGTACGCCAAGGGTTACTCAATCATACTATCAGTCGCGAAGAAGCCATCCGTTCCTTTGGTCTTAACCCCGAAAAGAAAGTTGTCCTTATTTTGGGAGGAAGTCTTGGCGCACGTACTATCAACCACTGTATGATGGAAGGACTTGAAAAGATACGCACATCAGGTGTGCAGTTCATCTGGCAAACCGGTAAGATTTACATTGATGAAGTTCGTGCAGCCGTGGCTAAAGCAGGGGAACTGCCCATGCTTCATGTTACCGATTTCATTAGCGACATGGCATCGGCATACAGTGCTGCTGACTTGGTAATCAGCCGTGCCGGGGCCGGTTCTATCTCTGAGTTCTGTTTATTGCAGAAACCGGTCATTCTGGTACCCTCTCCCAACGTAGCAGAAGACCATCAAACCAAAAACGCATTGGCGCTAGTCAATAAAAATGCAGCGCTCTACATAAAAGATGCTGCTGCCAAAGAAGCTTTGTTGGATAAAGCAATTGAAACCGTCCAACATCCTGAATTGCTAAAGAGTTTAAGTACAAATATTGCAAAACTGGCCTTTACAGACTCTGCAAATGTGATTGCACGCGAAGTCTATGAATTGGCTGATGATTATAGAAAGAGAAATGAATGTTAATACACTAAAATCAGTTTACTTTATCGGTGCCGGAGGCATCGGTATGAGTGCATTGGTACGTTACTTCTTGTCAAAAGGCAAGAATGTAGGTGGCTATGACCGTACTCCAAGTGAACTGACGGAAAAGTTGATAGAAGAAGGAGCAGCTATTCATTACGAAGACAGCTCAGACCAAATACCCGCATCATTCCGTGACGCATCAAGCACTTTGGTCGTATATACTCCTGCTATTCCCGAAACACATAAAGAGTTTACCTATTTCCGTGAAAATGGATTCGAGATACAGAAACGTTCGCAAGTATTGGGCATGTTAACTCGTGCCGGAAAAGGTCTTTGTGTAGCCGGCACACACGGCAAAACAACCACTTCGACCATGACAGCCCACTTGCTTCATCAATCCCATGTAGGCTGTAACGCTTTTCTGGGAGGTATCTCAAAAAATTACGGAACTAATTTACTGTTGTCCGATACCAGTGAATATGTAGTCATCGAAGCTGATGAATTCGACCGTTCCTTTCATTGGCTTTCACCTTATATATCGGTAGTTACTGCTACTGATGCCGACCATTTGGACATCTACGGCACTAAAGAAGCCTATTTGGAAAGCTTCCGCCATTACACTTCTTTAATTCGTCCGGGGGGAGCGCTTATCATGCGCAAAGGCATTGAATTGCAACCCGATTTACAAGAAGGTGTACAACTATATACCTATTCTAAAGAAGAAGGTGACTTTCATGCAGAGAATATCCGTATCGGAAGCGGTGAAATATTCTTTGACTATATTTCGCCATTGGGCAATATTGATGATATTCAATTGGGGGTGCCCATTGCCATTAATATTGAAAATGGAGTGGCAGCTATGGCATTGGCTCAAATGAGCGGTGTCACCAATGAAGAGATAAAAGAAGGCATGAAAACTTTCCGTGGAGTAGACCGTCGTTTTGACTTTAAAATCAAGAACGACAAAGTAGTATTCCTGAGTGACTATGCCCACCATCCGTCTGAAATCCGTCAAAGTATTCTTTCCATGCGTGCTTTATACCGGGACAAGAAACTGACTGCAGTATTTCAGCCGCATCTCTATACCCGTACACGTGACTTCTACCAAGACTTTGCCGATAGTCTGTCATTGCTGGATGAAGTAATTTTGGTGGATATCTATCCGGCACGAGAGAAACCTATTCCCGGAGTAAGCAGCCGATTGATTTACGACAATCTGCGCCCCGGCATTGAGAAATCCATGTGTTCAAAAGAAGAGATTCTAGATGTACTGAGAAATAAGAATATAGAAGTATTAATCACTTTAGGTGCAGGAGACATTGAAAACTATGTTCCCCAAATCTGCGAATTACTGAACAAACAATGATTAAACGAATTTTCATACTCCTGTTCTTGTTACTGATAACAGCTTACCTTATAGTAGCAGTTACAGTCTTCAATACCAAGCCTGCAGATCAGACTTGCAAGGGTATGGAATTGATTATCAATGACAGTATCGACCATGGTTTCATCACCCAAAAAGAAGTACTCCGCTTACTTAACAGTAAGAAACTGTCTCCCATAGGGAAAAAAATGGGAGATATCAATACCCGGCTTTTGGAAGATGAACTCAGCAAGCACCCATTGATTGAAAATGTGGAATGCTACCGCACTCCCGGCCGTAAGATAGGCATCGAAGTTACGCAGCGTTTGCCTTTATTAAGGGTAATGGCTGCCAACGGAGACAATTATTACATTGACAGCAAAGGAAAAGTGATGCCGATACCCAACAGTTCGGCCCATGTAGCTGTTGTTACCGGTAGTGTAGACCGTGACTTTGCCACGAAAGAATTATATAAGTTAGGTATCTTCCTACAAAATCATCCTCTATGGGAGGCCCAAATTGAACAGATAAATGTCACTCCTGCCAAAGAGCTGGAACTGGTTCCGCGCGTTGGAGAACATATTATTTTCCTTGGGAAACCCGGCGATTATGAGGAAAAGTTTGAAAGACTGAAGATTTTTTATAAAAAAGGTCTGAACCAGGTGGGCTGGAACAAATACAGCCGCATCAGTTTGGAATTTAGCAATCAGATTATTTGTACCAAAAAAGAGAAGTAAGATATGGCAGCAACAGATTTTATTGTAGCAATAGAATTGGGGTCTTCAAAGATCACAGGTATTGCAGGAAAGAAGCATCCGGACGGAAGTATACAAGTACTGGCCCTCGCCAGCGAACCTTCGTCTGATTTCATCAGAAAAGGAGTTATTTATAATCTGGACAAGACCGCACAAAGCCTTACTTCGATTATCAAGAAACTGGAATCGACATTAAAGGCTTCTATCGGAAAGGTATATGTAGGCATCGGCGGACAATCGCTCCGCACTATCCGCAACACGGAAGTACGCCACTTGGAAGAAGAAACTAAAATATCACAAGAGTTAATTGACTCGCTGATGGACAGCAACCGCGAAGTACCCATCATCGACCAAGATATATTGGAGGTAGCCCCGCAAGAATATAAAGTAGGCATCAACTTGTTAGCAGATCCTGTCGGTGTTCCCAGTGACCATATCGAAGGGCGCTTCCTCAACATCATTGCCCGTAGCAGTGTTAAACAGAATATCGATAAATGTTTCCACCAGGCAGGAATAGAAATTGCAGACTATGTCATCTCGCCATTGGCACTTGCCAATGCAGTACTGACCAACAGCGAAAGACGTTCCGGGTGTATGCTCATCGACTTTGGCGCAGATACAACCACAGTTTCGGTTTATAAAAACAATATCCTCCGCCATCTGGCAGTTATTCCTTTGGGTGGCAGCAATATTACCAAAGATATTTGCAGCCAGCAAATAGAAGAAGAGGATGCCGAAGAGTTGAAACTAAAATATGGTAACGCCTATATCGACCCGTCAAAAGATGAAGAAGAAACGCCCAACTATGCCATCGACGGAAAATGCAGTATTGAAGCCCACCTATTGGAAGATATTGTGGAAGCGCGTGTCAACGAAATATTGGCAAACGTATGGAATCAGATTGTGCTCTCCGGCTACGATGACAAATTATTGGCAGGAGCCATTGTCACCGGTGGTGCAGCCAACTTGAAAAATATGGAAGAAGCCTTCAGCAAACGAACCAAACTGGAAAAGGTGAGAATGGCAAAAGACTCCCAACTGAGCCTTAAAGGAGGAATTGAACTGAAAAAAGACGGAATGTCCAACACCATCATTGCACTGCTGGCTGCCGGAAAAGAAAACTGTTATCGCCCTGAACATCCGAGAGAACCGGCTCAGCCCATTCAAACCGGACTCTTTACCGAAGAAGGAGAAAGTGCAGAAGAAAAAAGAAGAAGACTGGCACAGGAAGCTGAAGAAAAACGCAGAAAGGAAGAAGCTGAAAAGCAACGCATTGCCGACTGCGAAAGCTTTATAAAGAAAGCCATCGAATTAAAGAATGCCGAAAAATATAAAGAAGCATTAGCTGCTTTGAGCAAGGCAGAACTACTGGATGTAGAAACCAAGAATGCTCAAATACGAGAATTGGAGAAAGAAATCAAGCAATTGAAAAAAGGCAGCAGCCTTTGGTCAAAGCTCGGTAAAAAAATTACCACACTCTCTGATGACCTGTTGAAAGAAGATTAAAAGAAACAAGTAAATTACATCACCTTATATAATATAGTAAGATTATGTCTGATGAAACTATAATGCCATTCGATTTCCCACAAGACAACCCGACTATCATTAAAGTAATCGGTGTGGGTGGTGGCGGCGGCAATGCCGTAAATCACATGTATAAAGAAGGTATTCACGATGTAACATTTGTAGTGTGCAACACAGACAATCAGGCATTGGCCGAATCACCTGTTCCCGTCAAGCTGCAACTGGGTAAAGAAGGACTGGGGGCCGGAAATCGTCCTGCACGTGCACGCGAAGCCGCCGAAGAAAGCATCGAAGATGTAAAACATATGCTGAACGACGGCTGTAAAATGGTATTTATCACTGCCGGAATGGGGGGAGGAACCGGAACCGGTGCTGCACCTATCATTGCCAAAACAGCCAAAGACATGGATATCCTTACCGTGGGTATAGTTACTATACCCTTCTTGTTCGAGGGTAACCGCAAAATAGACCAGGCACTGGACGGTGTGGAGCAAATGAGCCAGCATGTAGATGCTTTGCTGGTCATCAACAATGAACGCCTGCGCGACATCTACTCCGACTTCAGTGTAATGAATGCTTTCGGAAAAGCAGACGACACCCTTTCTGTAGCAGCAAAAAGCATTGCTGAAATCATCACTATCCGCGGTACCATCAACCTCGACTTCAATGATGTGAAAACAGTATTGAAAGACGGTGGTGTGGCCATAATGAGTACCGGATACGGTGAAGGAGAAAATCGTGTGAGCCAGGCCATCAATGATGCGCTGCACTCGCCGCTGCTGAACAACAATGATATTTTCAACTCAAAGAAGATTCTGTTCAACATTTCTTTCAGCACCAAAAGCGAACTGATGATGGAAGAGATGAACGAAGTGCATGATTTCATGAGTAAGTTTGGCAAAGATGTGGAAACCAAATGGGGACTTTACATCGACGAATCTCTGGAAAACAAAGTGAAGTTCACTGTACTGGCAACCGGCTTCGGCATCAAAGACGTACCGGGCATGGACAACATGCTCAACAAACGCACCATCGAAGAACAAAAGAAGCTGGAAGAACAAGAAGAAGAAGAACAGCGCAAGGATGAACGCCGTGGAGACTACTACGGTCGCGACACTTTCAAAAACAGTAACAAGAAAAAACGCCACAACATCTATATATTCAGTCTGGAAGACCTTGATAATGATGACATCATCAGCATGGTGGAAACAACTCCCACTTATCAGCGCACCAAGACCGTGCTTGAAAGCATCCAATCCAAAGCCATAGCCGAAGAAGAGGAAACATTCAATAACAACGATACCGAAAACGGTGGCATAACAATAACATTTTAACAACTAAAATTATAGAGAATATGGATTTATTTGACGTAATCAGCAACGATATCAAAGAGGCTATGAAAGCCAAGG